>Ga0116204_1000596_pt1 | contig 20633 bp, 19 predicted proteins | sample LakKivwa52mmetaG_FD_94481 | JGI IMG/M metagenome (GOLD analysis project Ga0116204, IMG submission 94481) | Anoxic lake water microbial communities from Lake Kivu, Rwanda to study Microbial Dark Matter (Phase II) - Lake Kivu water 52m metaG | ecosystem: Environmental > Aquatic > Freshwater > Lake... | reverse complement strand
TTATCAGTCCATGCAATTCTGTGAGGCATTGCATTATACACCGGCCTCAGCACAGGGAAACTTCATGTATGAGATCCCCACGGGACAGGATTACTATACCTTCCTGGATAACTCCCACCGGCATGCCAATGCCCCATTGATCGAAGGTGCTCTCCTGTTCCAGCATTATGGTGTAACCAATCAGGATGATTATGGCCCAATCCAAAAGCCACGGCTGTATCAGAATTTCCCCAATCCATTCAATCCCACCACCACAATCGCCTTTGACCTGGCAAAACCATCACCCGTGAACATCGAGATATATAACCTCAAGGGCCAGTTGGTCAAGACCCTGGTCAATAGTGACCTGACAGCCGGACAACACTCCATCATCTGGAATGGAAAAGATGAGAACAACCGGGATCTATCCTCCGGCGTCTATTTCTACCGGATGGAAACCCAGAACTATAAGTCCACCAATAAAATGCTGCTGATGAAATAAACCCCTCTATGTAAATGGGTAAGTCGTGATACGTGAGATGTGAAGCTTAAGAGGATGGCCACCTTTGGAGTTCAAGACACCAACGCAAACTATCTGTTACCAATAAGATAAATGGTGTCTTGGACTTTACATGGAAGAAAGTATCACTTGGAGTTCAAACCGCCTATAAAACCATAACTTTATCAATAACTTATGGGGCGGTTTGGACTTCAAGCAGCAATCTCGGTTGTGGAGATTGAATTCTTCCATAGCCAGTAGCGAAAAAGCTATTTCAGTGATGTTCAAACAGCACAGCTTTGACCACATTTGGGCAGCACACCCGCAACCCTATGCGCTCCGAAGCCCTGCTTGAAGTCCAAAGCACCCATAAGTCCAGTGTAACATTAAACATACGTTGGTGCTTTGAATTCCAAGTGTTGGATTTTACCCAATTTCTTCTGATACCAAAGGCGAAAGACAAACCAGCAGGATATATTATATATAAAAGACCACTGCAACTGGAACCAGCACCCGGAAAATGATCCTTATGAACTAATGATTGACCTGCAGAGCCGGAAACCGTTGTAATAGTAACTGTTATCTGGAAAGTTATATTGTCGGTCCACAACCCTACAGTTTGTGGCATCGCCAGTCCAGCAACCACCCCGCCCCACCCGGCATGCTCTGCTCACAGGTCCAGTTGGATTGATACTGGGACTGCTGCTATAATAACTACCGTTATACCAGTCCCAACACCATTCCCAGACGTTACCACTCATGTCATAAACACCCAGTCTATTGGGTGACTTGAGACCAACTGGCTTTGTCCCGGATGGATAGTCCCCGCTTACGTCGTTGCCAGCGTACCAAGCCACATCATTGATATCATCCCCTCCACTGAAGATAAAATCTGGATTGTTAGAAGCACCCTTGGCTGCATATTCCCACTCTGCCTCAGTGGGCAAACGGTAGCCATCAGCACTCCAATTGCAGACAACAGCATCCCAAGCGTCGATGTTATTACCCCAATTGGCTGGATTTGTAAAGCCTAATATTGAGTAAACCGGTGTAAACCCCTCAGCCATACTGCGTAGATTGCAAAACTTGAGAGTGGCATGCCAGAAGATATGATAAACTGGATAGTTTTCTCCAACTCCATAGACTGATGCAGGATTGCTACCCATTATCGCTATCCACTCTGCCTGCGTAACTTCATACTTTCCCATAAAAAAAGAATTTAGAGTAACACTGTGGCTGGGAAGCTCGTTACTGTCTCCCGATCCTGTTGTTCTTCCCATGGTGAAAGTGCCCCCTGGGACATAGAACATCTGGCCAGGAGCAGATCCAATAGTGAAAGTAGCACTTGCTATTGTGCTGGGTGTCAAGCCATCCTTAAAGGCCTTTGCTTTGATCGTGGTGTTTGTGGTCACGACGATCGCACCAATGTAAACCGCAGATGTATCCCCCGGCTCACTGCCATTGGTGGTATATCGAATCGTGGCTTCAGATGTGGCACAATTAAGCGTCACATTCTGGACAGTGTTATATGCTCCCCCCGAAGGACTGAAAGTGGGAGTGGCAACCGTTATTGACAGATTATCCGGTTCAGTAGTTTTTTCTCTTTACAACTCATTACAAGAATAAGTGCAAATGCCAGAAGTATAAGATACCAGGCTTTTAGTATATTCATTACAGGCCTCTTTTTGTTAAAATATTACTTTCTTTGGTTTGAAAACCAAACGCACTTTCCAAGGTCTTCCATATTATTATACTTTATCAATGCATACATGCTGCAGATCACTAAGAGGCGAAAGAGAGTCTGATCAACCAGAGGGTTTTCTTTATATTAAGTGCACTTTTTTGTCAATCTCGATTTTTTCAATTCTTGTCCTTTAGTTGATCTTGCACATAAGGGAGGATGGTATATCAGAATCCTGATTCTTTGAATGGGATTATCTCTCATATAGCTCTGGGATAAATGATTACCTTACAATGAGCTCTCAAATAGCTTCTGGATATAACTTCGAGAACCATTGCTATTGACTATGAACCACAGCATAAAATTGGAGTATCATTGCATGATTGATAACAGGATATGTCATTGGTGCTAAGTTGCTGAACATAGCCAGGTTTTTCCGGCCCATGGATTTTATGGAGCTTATTCAAGGATTCCTTGAGCCTGCATGTAACTGCATATTTCCAATACACCTTAGCTAATATTTGTGATTATCCCCCCTCTAAGCACTACGGTACCATTACGGTACCACTACGGTAGCATTACGGTAAATTACCGTAATGCTACCGTAGTGGTACCGTAATGGTACCGTAGTGCTTGGAAGGTTAGCTTGGATATGTTTGCAGGATATGATTAACACATTGGTGAATATCTATCATGAATATGCTTTTAGAAGAGTGTTTGGATGGTTATTGAGAAATAATAACATCCGAATCTGACGGAGGCGGAATGGCTTGTGCTAAAATAATTAGTGCCGTTTATGAAAAACGGCACTATTATAACTCTGTTTGATTATGGCTGATTCTTATTCACCAATGATTTTGACAAGAACGCGTTTACGTCTCATTCCATCGAATTCACCATAGAAGATTTGTTCCCAGGTGCCAAAATCAAGTTTGCCATTTGTGATGGCTACCACAGTTTCCCGTCCCATGATCTGGCGTTTGAGATGGGCATCGGCATTATCTTCGAATCCGTTATGCCGATACTGGGAGTGCGGTTTTTCGGGAGCAAGCTTTTCCAGCCAAACCTCAAAATCATGATGCAGACCGCTTTCGTTGTCGTTTATGAAAACAGAGGAAGTTATATGCATGGCATTTACCAGACATATACCTTCCCTGATTCCACTTTCCAGTAAACAAGACTCAACCTGAGGAGTGATATTTATAAATCCTCTGCGGGTTGGTAGCTGGAAAAAAAGCTCTTTTCGAAATGACTTCATGGACAACTGGGCAATGTCTCCAAAAAGGCAGCAAGCTGGGTTGGAGTATCGAAGATATAATCGGCCCCGCTTGACTGTAACTCATCTTTGCCTCTATATCCCCAAGCAGCTCCAATGGCGATCATTTTGGCATTCTTAGCTGTCTGCACATCGACGCTGCTATCACCCACAAAAGCGATGTATTCCGGTTTTGTTTTGAGTTTTTCTGCCAGCTCAAGAGCAACTGCAGGGTCTGGTTTCAGAGGTTTGTCGGGTTGCTCGCCACTATAGGTTCCAAAGGGATTTTTGGTGTGGTTGATGAGTTTACCCCGGAAGTAATAGCGGATCATAGCCTTTGTGAAAGCATGTGGTTTATTGGAAAGAATTGCCACTTTTACTCGGCGGGAAATGCACATCTGGATCAGGTAAAGCATTCCAGGATATACCTTTGTGTTATCTCGCCAGGCGAGATCGTAGAACTTCCAAAAGAGCTGCGCCACTTCCTCAATTTGCTTTTTACTCTGTTTGTTGACAGGCAAGACCTGTTTAATCAGATCAATAATTCCATTGCCTACAAATCCCTTGTAGGACTCGACAGGATAGGTGCTGAAACCGCTGGTATGCAGTGCCTTGTTCATTGCATAGGCGATGTCCGTTATGGAGTCCAGCAACGTTCCATCCAGATCGAAGATGATTGCCCTGACTTGGGGTTTTGTGTTCATTTTTTTCTCCATTATGAGTTTTTGAATGTGAATGGTTTTGTTCTTTCTCCAGCATATACAGAGAGATGCGGGAAGGGAATTTCGATATTTTCCTGGTCGAAGCGTTCTTTTATGGCCAGCATCAGGGAGTTCTTGGCATCAAAGAATTCCGCAGTGTTGACCCAGACACCAAATAAAAAATTAATCCCTGAATCAGCAAATTCGTCGATATTAATTACCGTTGCAGGCTCTTTCAAGGTCATTGGTTCGTTTTCGGAGATTTGCTGCAAAATGCTTCTTACCTTGCGCAAATCCTCTTTGTAGGCAACAGATATCATGATGTTTAATCTTCGGGTTGGGAAACGCGTGATATTTATCACTTCACTTTTGATCATTGTCTCGTTGGGGACGCGAACAAAGCGGTTGTCTGGTGTCATAAGCTTGATGGATAAAAGGTCGATCGATGATACCGTGCCAATAGTTCCTCCAATCTGAACCACATCGTTGATCATAAATGGTTTCTCAGAGATCAGAAAGATTCCACTGATTATATTTGATATTGACGTTTGAGAAGCAAAGCCGATGGCCAGTCCAAACACACCTGCTGCTCCCAGTAACGCTGATAATTTGAAACCAAACTCATTGAGTACACTGATCAGGAGGATGAGCAAACCGATGTAATAAACCGTCCTCTGAATCAAGACCTCAGACTGAGCTGATAGCTTGTTTTGAGTTAGCTTCTTGGTTAACTTACGTAACAATTTGATGATCGGTACACCAATTACCAGAATAAGCATAACTCTTATAGTCAGTGTAATCCGTTCCGGAGTTATGAACTTATCCCAGAAGTCCGTAAATAGAGTTATCGAAGGCATAACATCCTCTCTTTTTCTTGTTCTTGTTCCTGACACACATACTTACTTTACAGCCAAGTGATTGGCCTCGCTATATCAATATAAACATACAAAATCCTCGACAGTGTTTATCACAATTCATTTACACAATATCTTTGTATTAAGTCCTTTATATTATATTTCAATAACAAGTAAGTCACCAATATATAGTAACTCGGTTTATGAGTTTCACAAATCTTTTTTTGCTATATATGTCAAAAAAGGGCTTTTAACATGTTAAACATATCATGATTGCCAAAGAATACAGCGTTTTTTGTCATTATTCATCTCTTGTAGAAAATGAACCTCTTAAAAAACCAAGAATTTTTTGATTGAGCATCATGTATGGAATAGATATTGCTTTCTTAGTAAATCGACCTGTTAAATCAGGCGAAAACTATAAAGGATTATGGATGAGTATTTTAATACTTGCTACCCTGATACTGATAATAAACTGGATCATAGAATTTAGACGGCATACGCGGATTGTGAAAGCAATCCCTATTCGTGTTCACGTCAACGGAACTCGTGGAAAATCCAGTGTGACCAGATTGATTGCAGCAGGACTGAGAGCTGGTGGAAAACGAACAATTGCCAAAATCACCGGAACTCTCCCCAGAGTTGTCCTGCCGGATGGCAGAGAAGCAGCAATCATCCGTCTGATGGGTGCAAACATAATAGAACAGAAATATATCTTTCGTTATGCGGCCAGTGAAAAGCCTGATGCGGTAGTTATTGAATGTATGGCCGTCAATCCGGTTTTCCAGTGGATCACTGAGCGGAAGTTTGTTCGTTCAACCATTGGAGTAATCACAAATTGCCGTCCTGATCATCTTGATCTGATGGGAGAAACCGAAGAAAGCGTTGCCCTCAGTTTGAGTAACACCATCCCCCCCAACGGCATCTGTTACACTGCGGAAGAGAAGCATTTTAACACTTTAAACCGTATTGCCGAAAAAAGACAATGTAAACTCCACAAGATCAGACCAGTCGATGTTACTCAAACAGAACTTGATGCATTTCATTATATTGAACATGCAGAAAATGTCCAATTAGCTCTTGCTGTATGTGCTCAATGTGGTATCTCCAGAGATGTTGCACTGAAAGGCATGCAGAATGCCAAACCCGATCCTGGTGCTTTAAAGAAATACGTCATCAAAGATAGCGGAAAAACCATTCAATTCTACAATGTCTTCGCTGCCAACGATCCCAAGTCCACTCACAAAATCCTGACCATGATCTCGCAGAGTATGCCTGATATTCCGAGGATAATAATCCTGAATAGCAGATCAGACCGGCTTTTCAGGTCTCATCAACTGATCGATGAGGTCACCAAAGTTGATTATTCTCACCTGTTTTTGACCGGTGAGATTTCGGACAAAGTAGAGGCATACGCTCTGCATGTTGGTATTCCTAAGAACAAAATCGTCACCTTGGGAGAACCATTGACTGAAGTAATTTATCAAAAGGTACTGGAACTCACTACAAATACCAGCCAGGTCGTTGGTATTGGCAACATAGCAGGCAGGATCAAGTATGGTGCTCAGATAGTAGCCCACTTCAAACACAAAATGAAAGAAAAAAAAAGAAAAACCCCATAAATAAAGGAGAAGCTGGTGATTGATGCAGTTATTCAGGCAGCTGTTGGAATTGGTGTTATTGTAAGCTTGGTATTTTCTGAGCTTCTTGGTGCATCAGCGGGTGGAATTGTAGTACCCGGCTATATTGCATTGTATTTGGATCGTCCCATGCAGGTGATTGGAACCCTGCTGGTAAGTTTGGTGACCTGGGGAATAATCCGTATCATTGGCTCGTTCACTTTACTTTTTGGTAAGCGCCGAATGGTGCTCTCGATCCTGATCGGTTTCATCATTGGCTGGGCCTCCAGGCTGATTATTGTGCAGGGGATGACAGTCCATGATTACCAGATGCAATCAATTGGATACATTGTCCCGGGATTGATAGCGAATTGGTTTGAAAGGCAGGGATTTATGAAAACACTCTCAACCATGATGATAGCCGCCGTTTTGGTTCGGCTTGTTCTCATGGTGATTTTCCTCGGGGAGGTTTGATCATGTACAGACCCTCACTACGTTCCGGAATGGCTTTGACGCTCCTTTTTATTCTCAGTATCATTCTGATCATCATCGCCCAACGCAGTTATGTGCAAATCAAATCAGACAATTACGAGGAAAAAGTTCAGGCAGCCAATCTCATGCAGGCCTTTATGGACACTATCAGGGTGGAGCTGACCAGGCAAAACTTCGAATTTGATCCTATTGATGATCCCTTGAAGACGGGTCTGATCGGAATCAGGCAAAGTTCCATCACCACAAGCAAGGGTCTGCTTTCTGAAAAGCAGACAGCAATAAACTCCAATCTGGCTGCTGTGTTTGTTTCCGAGATAATGAAGGCCAGAATCACCTCAGGTGATCATGTTGCTATTGGCATAACTGGTTCAAACCCTGGAGCTAATCTTGCTCTTTATGCTGCCATTCAGGTTTTGAAACTCAAGCCAAGTATCATTGTTGCTCTTGGTTCCTCAAGTTATGGAGCCAATAGGGAAGACCTCACCTGGCTTGATGTCGAAGCGATTCTCAGAAACAAGAATATGATCGATTTTCAAACTGCTTATGCTTCTCTTGGAGGCCGGGATGATCTTGGAACCGGTATTTCTGATAGTGGTATTCAAGTTCTGAGAGACGCCATGCAGAAACATGGGATTCCCATGTTGATGGATGCTGATCTTGCCAGGAATGTCGAGCTCAGAAATGCCGCCTATCAGGAACTTCTGCCTGAAGGACAAAGATACCGTCTGTTCATCAATATCGGTGGTGGCCTTGCCAATGTGGGTACCGATGTCAATGCCAAGCTCATTGCCGAGGGAATCAATCACAAGATCGCTGAACGCCAGTTTGAGATTAATGGTGTCATGATGGAAATGGCAAGGAAAAACGTCCCCGTTCTGCATGTATTGAGAATCCTGCGTTGGGCAAAGAAGTATGAACTACCCATCGTTCCGGATACAATGCCAGAACCTGGCACCGGAAAAGTCTTCAGTTATCAGAAACACAATGTCCTGGTTTCCTCGATAGCCCTGGTAGTCCTTTTAGCTGCCATTATTATTGTTATTGTTTTTGATCGTCACGACCGGCGCTTTATTGCCAATATTGTCGATCCTGATGAAGAATTATAAGCTTTGGAGTAAGTAATGAGTATAAAAAGAGTAGTATCTATAATCGTCCTGTTGATGATTGCCTTTGGTCTTTGGGCTACGAATAGTGTTCGATACCGTCCCATGCCTTTCTCGAACCCCGGCAACCGGCGACTGCTGAAGAATGAGGCCGGAAGTTATTATTACTTCAGGTCATTACCAGAGAAGTCCATGTCTCTGGATGTGAAATCCATACCTAAGATTCAATTACGTGCTTTTGGGTTAGAGCCCTTAAAAAAGCCACAAGTGATTACGCTTATAAATAAGAAGAGGACGAGTTATGACCTTGTCCTGGCAGAGCGTTTGAATGGTTATTATATCTATAATCCAGTTGAAATAGATATTCCACAGGGAACTGACGTGATTGAGATCCTCTGTTATGATCGCAGTGTTTATTTCAGAAGCTTCTTCCCTATCCAACCTAAGCCCAAAACACCTCCAAAACCAAAACCCGAGACAATTCCAAACCTCAAGGTATTGGAACACAGCGGGATCGTTATGCTGAATCATAATTCCTCCAGCAGTGAATACCATTCCTTCAAAAAAGAGCGCTCTCTAAAATTCGAATTGAACAACCAAAGAAATGCTGCAGTTTACATCAGAGCCAGATTGACCGACCGCAGCTTGCCAGTATTTGCCATCTACAAGGATGGTGAATTGATTGCCAAACATGAGTTCACCCTCAAACGGACTACCAAATACAAAGCTCCCGGGATCACACATCTTTCCACAGGTATGAAGATTGAACTCCCGAAAAATAGTGGGAAAAGCGTTTACGAGTTTATCAGCGAGAGTGGACACCTATTCATTGCCAGACCTATTGTTCTCAAGAAGTAACAAACATAAGTTTTGAAAGGGATTAAAGCAGTTTTGGCAAGTATAATCATAGCAAAGGAAGTGGATATGTGCCTTTCAGGCCATTCGGAAGAATACACACTATATGAATTGTGCGCATCACCTGAGAATAGTGAAGAACCCCAGCAAGATCCGGAAACAGGCGATGAGGTTCCAGACCATGGAAATACTAAGCAAGAGAATAGCAAGAAACCAACTACAAAGTTGCGTCGTTCTTTTCGTCCCATAATCTTGTGTTTTGCCCTCATGCTGGGTCTTGGGTTTTTGCATGCCCAGTTTGAAGGATCTATTACACTAAACACGACTTACACGGATAACGTGTTCCAACTCTCGGACTATGATCTTGACCGGTTTGAGGCAAACCACCCATACCTTGAGTTTGCCAAGTCCACAGATGACCTTACGATGCACACCCAGATTGATCTTGCCTATCCTTTACGCTATCGTTGGTGGAAATTTACTCCATCTGTGACTGCCACCCTGTCCCAGAATGTTGCGAACCAGGATTGTTATCGCCGGGATTTTGGAAGTCGGCTAAAAATCGAAAGGTATTATTGGAATGCCACCCTCCAATATGCTTACCATCCAAACATTTATGTACGTCATTATGTGGATAGTGATGGCAGTGGGAAACCCGAAAAATATGCCTATGAACGAGATCTCTATCGGGCTGATATCCAGATAAAACCGATTTCCAAAACTACTGTCAAATTCAGTGGCCAATTTGAAAACAGATACCTAAATGAATACTGGACCGAGGATGATGCAGAGCTAATGACTATTGGAGCCGGTTTACGTTATCGGTTCTCAACCTTCACTCTGGATGCAGATTATAGCTTTCGCACTTCAGATAATGTAAATAAAACCGAGTCCAGAGACGCCTCCTATGAAAGTGACCGGTACGAGTTTGGTTTTCGAACTGCTCATATCACTCTGCACGACAAGAAAGGTCTTCGGATCAACTGGTATCCTGCGCTTGACCTCTCCTATGAAGAGAGATTTTATCAGGGCAAGGATACCTGGTATGGTGGCAGGGAAGATAACATTTACTCTACAAATGCATCACTTAACTTTGTTCTCAACCAAAACATCAATATAAATCTTGACTATACTCACCTCTTCAGGAATGTAGATTCACCAAACGGTACTGTGGTCCAGCTCAAGGAATACACCGAAAACCAGATTGGTTTTGGTTTGAAGTACTCGTTCTGATTTTGGTTTGGGCACCGGGTCCAGGATCTTGCTTATCATTGAACTCGGTGTTTTCTGATCAGTGCCGGTGGAAGTGCATCGTAATAAACTTGATAAGGAGTGTGAAACATGGTTTTTAAACAAGAAACAAACATCAAAAAGATCAAGGAATTCCTTGATATGGTGGAAAATCATAAAATAGAACTGAGACGCTATAAACACCCGATCCTTGTTTTCTCCGTCCAGGATGGCACGGTCTATTACAGTTTCTGGGAAGAAGAGCTTTTGGATAAATTCGGTTTGGACAATGTCGATGGCTGGGATTATGAAGAAGATATGCTTTTCTGTCCGGACTGGATAGCGGATCTGGAAGATAGTGATCTCGACGATTTTGATGACGATGACGACGATTTCTAACAAGTAATCCTAAACCAGATATGATCAAACGCGTTTCCATCCTGGGAGGTGGAGGATGGGGTCTGACCATTGCCAAGCTGCTTTCCGAAAAAGGGATTTCGGTCCTTGTTTATGAGCATGACAGGGGCTTTTTGCATTCTTTATTACACCACCATTCCAATCCGGTTCTCTTAGAAGGTGTGATCCTTTCCAAAGACGTCCTATTCACCGGAGAACTTGATCAACTCTGTAGTTTTGAGCCACACCTCTTCATCAATGCCACCCCCAGTCAATTTGTCCGAGCCAGCTTTGGAGAATTATCAAATCAACTAAATAGAAGATCTGTCAGCTTTTGGGATCAGCCAAGCTTATCAGCCATTGTCAATCTGGCCAAAGGCATAGAAAAAGAAACACTTTTGACCATGTCTGAGGTGTTGAAACAACTAATTCCACCTTCTGCACATAAAAAGATCTGCACTCTCAGTGGGCCCAGCCATGCCGAGGAAGTAGCAAGTGGTATCCCAACAGCTGTCGTCCTGGCTGGTCAGGATGAAGCGCTGTTGGAATCGCTTCAGAAATCTTTCAGTACTCCCACTTTCCGCTGTTATCGAAGTATGGATATTAAAGGTGTGGAAGTTGGAGGAGCCATCAAAAATATTATTGCCATTGCAGCCGGAATCCTGGATGGTCTTGGCTTTGGTGATAATACTATGGGTGCATTGCTCACGAGGGGGATCGTCGAAATCCAGCGTCTGGGTATTGCCCTTGGAGCTAATCCGAATACTCTAACCGGCCTTTCCGGAATGGGAGATCTGATCACCACTGCGATCAGTCCCCACAGTCGCAACCGCTATGTTGGTAAACAGATAGGTTTGGGAAAGACACTACCCGAAATCCTGGATGAAATGAAAATGGTGGCCGAAGGCGTCGAAACAACCAGAGCTGTCTATGATCTTGCAAAAAGCTTGAACCTCGATATGCCAATCGTCGGACAGATTTACGAGGTCTTATACTTGGGAAAAAATCCTGCTTTGGCCATTCAGGAATTGATGACCAGAGATTTGAAAAACGAATGAGGTATTCCTTGCCAAAAACATACATCAAATTCTGTATTATCCTGTCTGTTTTGTTTTTACCAATAATTCTGTCCAGTTCTGAACTTGCCGGATATCCTTATCTGGCATATTCCAATGAGACGGGTTTGATGTTTGGTGGCTTTGCTTTCTACAAGACAGCAGACCCAAATAAAGAGCCCCAGCCATCGGATATCAATTTCTCGATCCTGACAAATTCTTTGTACACTACGAAGCACCAGTTTCTGGTTGCCGTGGTTCCTCAGCTTCAAAGGATTGACAGAAACTGGAAACTGGATAGCTCCATCGCTCTGAAGCTTTGGCCGGATAATTACTATGGGCTGGGAAATTTCACAAACGCGGATGATGCTGAGGGCTATGAGGATAGGTACTATGAGATAGACAGCTCTTTGCAAAAATCCCTCTTCCAGAGCTTCAGTTACCTGATCCTGAACTCGGTGCAGGGTTACCATCAATATCGCAAAGTTAGCCCTGATGGCCAGCTTTCTGATCTTGTCCTGCCAGGCAAGGAAGATTCCTTCTATAGTGGCATCGGACCTGGCTTGCTGATTGACAACACCGACCACTATCAATATCCCACCCAGGGATTTCTTTTTAAGACCAGCCATCTTGTGTTTGATAAGAAGATCGGAAGTGAGTATAATTACAGCAAATCCCTGATCGATTTGCGTGGATATTTACCATTGGGTTCCTCAACCGTCCTTGCTGCTCAAACCGAGCTGATATCATACAGAGGCACAGTCCCTGTCTATAATTATCTCGAACTTGGCAACCGGCTAAGAGCTTATGATTCAAAACGTTTCACAGAGCGAACCCGGATCGTGCAACGCATAGAGCAGCGCACCTTCCCTTTTAGATCCGGCGTCAAGAGCAGAACCGGATTTGTGGTTTTCTATGAGATTGGACAGGTCTCCCCCAGCATTGGTGGAATACGTCTGAAGGACTGGCACAGCTCTTATGGATTGGGGTTCAGGTTCAACGTCCTACCCAAAGAAAGGTTGAACCTCAGATGTGATCTTGGCTTTTCCAGTGATGGCGTCAACGTCATAATCAACGCCAGGGAAACATTTTAAAAACTCATGACTGCTCACATACTCAGTTTCATCGATAGAGGTTGCCATAGGGAGTAAAACATGATTTCACACAAGGTCTGGGATGGTCTGACCCTCCTTTTGCTTCTGCTCATATCCATTCTTGCTGCCTCGACTCTGGTTTCTTTTTTTGTCGGTGGCAGGATTGCCGGGATCTTTTCTCAGGTATCAGGTCTGGCGGTAAACATTGTTTTTGTCTTAACAATTGTTTTCATTATCATAGTTCTGGTTCTGGAAAATGACAATCCAATCCGAACCCTGGCCTGGATCCTGGTCTTGCTGTATATTCCTGTGCTGGGCTTCATACTCTATCTTTTGTTTGGCAGAAACTGGAGAAAAACCAGAATTTTCTCCCGCAAGATTCTGGAGGATACCGACATCCTGAATACTCTTTTCGAGACAGGATCAGATAACAAAACCGAACCAATGATCCCCGGGACTGGCACAGATTCCGTCCATAAACTTGAATCCCAGCTTGCAATGAAACTGATCCGGCTATTGGAAAGAAACAGCAAAGCAATTGTTACATTTGAAAACCGGCTCCAGATCATTCCAGACCCGATTGATGCATTTGAATTGATCTGTGCAGCAATTTCGAAGGCAAAACATCATATCCATCTCGAGTATTTTTCCATCAAAGGCGATGAGACAGGTATTCGCCTCAAAAACCTGCTCCTGGAAAAAGCGAGACAGGGCGTTGAAATCAGAATAATCTATGACGATGTGGGCTCCTGGGATCTTGGCAGAAAATTCAAGAAGGACTTGCGCCGAGCCGGAATCCAGATGCTTCCATTCATGCCGGTGCTCATTCCATTTATCAATAGCAGAATGAATTACCGAAACCACAGGAAACTGATTGTGATCGATGGCTGCAAGGGCTTCTTGGGTGGCATCAACATCGCAGACAAATACTTAAGCAAAAGCAAATACTTCGGCCACTGGCGGGATTCGATTCTTACCCACGAAGGTGAAAGTGTGCACTTTCTGCAAGCTATGTTTTTGACCGATTGGTATTTTGTCAGCAAGGAAAACCTGCTCAAACCGCAGTATTTCTATCGCTTCATACCTTCAGATTGTCTGTCAAACAACCTGTCTGCAGCCGATAATACCCCGGCAGGTTCATCTTTCCCGGTTTGTGCCGTCCAAATCACTGGAAGCGGTCCCGATACGGATCATGCCACGATTCTGCAGGCATACTTCTGCGCCATTGCCAATGCCCGCAGCTCGATTAGAATAACAACTCCCTATCTGATACTGAATGAGAGCTTGCTCTCTGCCCTCAAAACCGCTGCCCTCAGCGACGTGAAGATCCAGATCATTGTTCCCGCCAAAGCAGATCACTACATCGTCTTTTGGGGATCAAGATCATACTATGAGGAGTTAATGAGCTGTGGAATAGAGTTCTATGAATACCAAAAGGGCTTTATTCATGCAAAGATCCTCATTGTTGACGATGAGATTCTATCCATCGGATCTGCCAATATGGATATGCGCAGCTTCAATCATAACTTCGAACTTACCGCCATGGTATATAATCAATCCATTGCGCTGCAAGCTTTGGCACAATTCCAGGATGATCTTGCCAGCAGTTTCAAGATCGAACTGGAACAATTCAGGAAAAGATCAATCTCTCACAAAACCAAAGAATCCATCTGCCGGCTGTTCTCTCCCCTGCTCTGATTGCGTAAAACTCCACTTACTATCCTGCTGATGATATCGCTTGATCATGGCGTTGTCATTGCGTGGAAATCAACGCAATGACAACGCCATGATAACGCAAAGTCTATGCCATGATTAGAGGAGCTCACAAAAGAGTAGATAGGTTTGTTTTAAATGTTTTAATAATGTTTCAAATATGATAAAAAGAGATACTTCTTTTGAACGATCTCTCCATCATGATGATGATCCAGATTGAATAAATCAACTATTTATAGGATTCCGCACCTTTGGAGGATATAGCCAACATTGCGCAAATATCTGTCGTAGTTAAAGATATCCTTCAGTTTTTCTTCTGTGAAGACGGAGCTGATCTCTTTATCCCGCAGCAGGATATCCAGGAAGCCCTCACCCGTCTGCCAACACATCAGAGCATTTCTCTGGACAATGCTATATGCCCTTTCGCGGCTCATACCGGTAGCAGCCAGATGCAGAAGCAGTGCCTGGGAGAAAACGAGGCCATTGGTCTTTTCGATGTTTTTCATCATATTTTCGGGATAGACGACAAGTTTCTTGACCAAGGTGCAGGTTTTATCCAGCATATAATGTGCCAGAATACAAGAATCGGGCAGGATAATACGTTCCACCGAAGAATGTGAGATATCTCTTTCATGCCAGAGTGCATTGTTTTCCATAGCTGCATCAGCATTGCTGCGCAGAATTCTGGCAAGGCCACAGAGTTGTTCGCTCACTATTGGGTTTTTCTTGTGGGGCATGGCAGAAGAGCCCTTTTGGCCGGAGGAAAAGCACTCCTCGGCTTCCAGCACTTCGGTCCTTTGCAGGTGTCTGATTTCGAGTGCTATTTTTTCGATCGAGGAACCAATAATTGCTAGGGTGGAAAGAAACTGGGTGTGCCGGTCTCTTTGGATAACCTGGGTGGAAACATTGGCCGGATTGAGCTCAAGATATTGACAGGCAAGGAACTCCACCTGCGGATCGAGATGGGCATAATTTCCCACGGCTCCGGAAAGCTGACCTACGCTCACGTTTTCGATTGCCTCTTTCAGACGTTTGATATTACGGCGGGATTCATCAAACCACAAGGCATATTTGAGGCCGAATGAGGTCGGCTCAGCATGGATGCCATGGGATCTTCCCATACAAAGCACCTGCCGGTATTCAATGGCCTTTTGCTTTAAAATCTCAGATAGTTTTTCCAGTTTGTGCAGGATGAGCAGACCCGCTGCCTTCAATTGGAGTGCTGTAGCCGTGTCCAAGACATCCGAGGAGGTCATTCCATAATGGATCCAGTGAGCAGAAGCACCCACATACTCTGCAACATTGGTCAGAAAGGCAATTACGTCGTGTTTGGTGACGGCTTCGATATCCTCGATCCTTTTGGCATCGAAATGAGCTTTGGTGGAGATCTGATGCCAGTCGGCATCCGGAATAATTCCCATTACATTCATAGCCCTGCAGGCAGCTAATTCAACATCCAACCAGCTTTTATAGCGGTTGTCCAAACTCCAGATCTTTCCCATTTCGGGTAATGTGTAGCGTGGTATCATAAGTCCTCAAATCCATGTTTATATAATAGATCGATATCTTGGGGATCGAGCAGTTGCGATCCGTCGATCTCCTGTCTCAAAAAGGGCGGGGGAAGTTTTTCTACTTTATAATCCTTGTATTGGATATTGTCTATGAGCAGCACAAGTTTTGCCATCTTGCCAAGCTGGCAATCGATCCTGCTGGGGTTCTTCTTTCTGTTGTATTGGATGTTAACCAGGTTGGAATGTACTTGGTCTTCAATGCTGATAAGCTGCATTTTGCGGTTGAAGACAAAGCGAATGCTGTCGATCTCGACTTCACGGTTCTTTTCTATCTCTTTGGCATGAAGGATGATAAGAGAATCGAGCAAAGCCAGTCCCAAAGCCGGATTAACATCATCCGGGATCTTTTCTGCCATTTCTTCGAGCTTGGGGAACATGGAAGACCGGACTGTGATATAATCTCCCATATAGGCAGACACCAGTGGTTCGGAGAGCATTCCAAAAATCCCACCCTCAAAGACATCCATTCTCATTTCACTGCCACTTTTCACAAAGACAAACATCTTGCGCAGTGAGATCTGCTGATATTCACCCTGCACTATTCCCTCGGCCCGGAAACTCCTGAGCTTTGATAACTCCGCCCTGAGCTGTTTGTTTATAGGTTCTCCATCCTGTCCAGAGTTATCGGTCTTTGATTTTGAGAACCAACTAAAACAAGCCGTCAGTCCTGATCCCGGGAATAATAAAAGAATAAGGACCAATGCAATCAGGATTGAGCTTGAAATCTTCATTACTTTCCTGGTTTTACCGGGTTTTGATAGATCCGGTAGATACCATAACCCGAGACAAGGATCATGAGGAAGCTCAGAAACTGGCCGATGGACATGAAGCCAAAGATGTAACCGAAATCCCTATAAAAATCAAGTTCATCGGGCTTGCGGACAAATTCTATCAGAAAGCGAAAGACACCATACAGACCGATGAAACTCCAAAAAGTGAGGCCGATCTTTTTGAACTTACGTAAGATAAACTGCGTAACCAAGCCCAGCACAATACCTTCCAGGATCATTTCATAGATCTGGGTGGGATGAACAGCAATGCCTCCGGAATCAGGAAAGACCATCCCCCAGGGCAGATCGGTCGCCTTGCCATAGAGCTCACCATTGATAAAATTCCCCAAGCGTCCCAATCCCAATCCGATTGCCACAATCGGCATGGCAGGATCGGCCATGTATAGAAAGTTTAGTTTGTTCTTCCGGCAGAAGATAAGCCCTGCTATGATCACACCCAAAGCACCTCCATGAAAGGACATCCCTCCCTGCCACACGGCAAACATATCCAGAGGATGCTTCAGGTAATTGATCAGGTCATAAAATATTATGTATCCAACCCTTCCGCCGATTATTACTCCCAGCATAATATGAAACAGGATGGATTCGTACTTCTCTCTTTCAAGTTTTATTCCCCTGGCTTTTAAGTTATACTTATAAAGGATGTATCCCAGGATAAAACTGAGAACATAGAGAAAACCATACCATCTGATTTGCAATTGCAGACCAAAGAGAGGGAACTTTGCGATATCGGGACTGAAGTTTGGAAATTGTAACATCAATAACCCACTATTTTATGAGGATGGAGCAGATGATGCTCCGCCCTTGGTGAGATCATGCAGACGCTTGACAATGTGTTCTACTGCTTCATCGGGAGAAACACTGATCTTTTCTGTGATCTTATCGTGCTTGGGAGTAAATATCTTCACCACCTGAGTGGGAGATCCATTCAAACCGGTATCTTTCTCATCCAGACCCAGATCTGCCAAATTCCATACTATCAGTTCGGCAGTCTTGGCATTCTTCTTTCCCCTCAGGGAAGGCAAGCGGGGACTATTGATCTCTTTTACAACCGAGATCACAGCCGGTAATTTCATCTGGACACGGTCATATCCATCTTCCATAAGCCGTTGAATTGTGGCACTATAGCAATCTATACTTTCAATCTTTCGCACAAAACAGGTCTGAGGGATATTCAGATGTGCTGCAATCCCCGGGCCCACCTGAGCTGTGTCTCCATCAATTGCCTGTTGTCCGGTAAGGATAAGGTCATATTCTCCCAGTTTCCTGATTGCAGCAGCAAGCGTATAACTGGTTGCCCAGGTATCTGCTCCGGCAAACTTCCGGTCCGAAAGCAGAACTATCTTATCAACTCCCAAGGAGATAGCTTCTCTGAGAGTGGATTCCACCTGGGGCGGTCCCATACTGATGGCTGTCACAAGTCCACCATGCAGTTCTTTGAGCCGGATTGCCTCTTCGATGGCGTAGGTATCAAAGGGATTGAGGATGCTCTCAACCCCCTCCCGGATCAATGTGTTGGTAACCGGATCAATCTTGATCTCGGTGGTATTCGGAACTTGTTTGATACAGACAATGATATTCATAAATTCTCCTGTTTCTGGGGTTTGCGGACCATGCCTGGTAAAAGTTTCTTATTGCTGAAACAACTGCCTGTTTTTGCTCCAGGGTCAGTTCAGGATAGATCGGAATGGAAAGAACCTGCTCACTCATCTGTTCCGAAACCGGCATATCGCCTTGCTTATATCCCAGAGAGGCAAAACACTCCTGTAAATGCAGGGAGAGAGGATAATAGATGGCACAGCCGATTTCCCGATCGGCAAGATGTTTCATCAGTCCATCCCGGTTTTCACAGATCAAAGTGTATTGGTTATAGATAGATACAGCGCGGGTATCGATAAATGGGGTCTGGATCTGAGGAATTGATGATAACTCCTGATTATAATATTCTGCATTGGAGCGTCGGAGCTCTGACCATCGGCTCAGGTGATCAAGCTTTACCAGCAGAACCGCTGCCTGCATGGTATCCAGACGGCTGTTCAAACCAACCCATTTGTGGTAATATTTGGGGTTTTCCCCATGCACCCGGAGTTGCTTTAACCTCGCTGCAAATTCATCATCATTGGTGAGGCACATCCCGGCATCTCCCATAGCCCCCAGGTTTTTGCTGGGGAAAAATGACAGGGTGCCAATATCCCCAAAAGAACAGGACATCTTTCCGTCAAAGGTAGCCCCTATGCCCTGGGCATTATCTTCAATAACGTAAAGCCCGTGCTTCTTTGCTATTTCCATGATGGCCGGCATGTCTGCACATTGTCCGAAAAGATGCACCGGCATGATGGCCTTGGTTTTTGGAGTTATGGCCTGTTCAATTTTTGCTGGATCGATATTGAAGGTTTTGGGGTCGATATCAACGAAGACCGGCCGGGCATGATTTCTCCAGATGGAGGATGCAGTGGCAAAAAAGGTGAATGGTGTGGTGATGACCTCATCTCCCTCACCAATGCCCAGTGCTTTGATGGCAATAACGAGTGCATCTGTTCCGGAGGCACAGCCAATGGCATGTTTGATGCCAAGGAATTTTTCGATTTTTTCTTCGAGCTCACGAACCTGAGCTCCCATAATATAGTGATGACTGCTGATAGTGCGTTCGATCTCTTCCCGGATGCGGGGAAGAATTGCCTCATACTGAGCATGCAGATCGAGCATGGGTACTTTCATTTTAACTCCTAAGCTTTATGTATTATAGTCTTTTAATATCATTGAATGTCTTGCGTATCTTCTGAAAGCGCTGGAGATACCACGTCTCTTCAGGTTAATAATTCGAGATGGTTCTCATGGCAATAAAGATGGTAACCAACTGAGAAGTTAGCAGGACAAAATCCTTAACATCGACCCAGAGGTCTCTGTCTGTTTTCTCGGCTACAAAAATAGTATCTCCGGGCCGGATGGGAAGTTTCTTGCTGGGGCGCACCCAGTTTCCGGAATTGTGCCGGATGATCATTGTTCCGTTGAATTTGCGGTTATTTGTGTAACCACCTGCCTGTTCGATATAATACTGGAAGTTCTTGCCTGGCTGATACTTCACAAGCCCGGGATTGCAAACCTGACCACTGACCCAGATCATGTCGTTCTGCTCTGGAATATAGATTAAATCACCATCGGTGAGGATGGGATTGTTTCTGGCACCTTTACTTTCCCAGGCATCGAGGACATCGAGGGAGTATTTTGCCTTGAGCTGTCTCAATTTTGCCCGCAGGTAATTGTACTCCATTGGTGTTACCATGTCCATGTCCATGGTTTTGAGCCGCTCAAAATCCGGATCAAGCCTATCCGAGATGATCTGATTGATCACAATGGCATTGTATAGGTCTGCCCTCTCGGTGGGGCCTCCTGCCAGCAGCAAAACATCATAGAGGGTTGTTTGATTGCTGATAAGATATTCACCCGGGGATTTGATATTCCCCTCAAGTGTCACTTTCCACTGTCTGCGGAATTGGGAATCAACCGGGATCAATATTCTATCTGCATCATTGAGTTTGGTCTCTCCGATCTTTGGGTTTGTGTGAAATGATGAAAGATCCAGATCAATTACATCAAAATCCATCATGTTCTGCCGGTATCGGTAAATCTTTGCATTCTTCAGATCTGCCTCAGGTTTCAGCCCCTGGGCAAGATCGATGATATCCTTTATTGTATCAGAAGCAAGATATTCATAATCACCCGGCTTGAACACAGCTCCCTGGAT
>Ga0116204_1000595_pt1 | contig 20654 bp, 19 predicted proteins | sample LakKivwa52mmetaG_FD_94481 | JGI IMG/M metagenome (GOLD analysis project Ga0116204, IMG submission 94481) | Anoxic lake water microbial communities from Lake Kivu, Rwanda to study Microbial Dark Matter (Phase II) - Lake Kivu water 52m metaG | ecosystem: Environmental > Aquatic > Freshwater > Lake... | reverse complement strand
TACTGGAGCCCGTAACATCAATGTATCTGTAAATGGTACTGCCGATGATAACTGGGCCTCCCGTGGTGTATATCAATCAGTTCCTGTTACTACCAGCTGGAATACTATCACTATCCCCTTTACTTCCAATGCGACCGATGCTACAGCCCGCCTCGACTTTAATCTGGGTGGAAATGGCAACGACATTCAAATTGATAATGTAAAGCTGATGGAATAAAGTAAGACTTATATATATAAGTCTCAAATAAGATAGACTCCCGGTCACCCTCCAAACCCTCTACATTTTTATACCTAAAAGTGTAGAGTAGACCGGGAGTTTCTATTTTTAATAAGGGGTATTTCTTGAAAATAACCCACAATAGGTTTATCAGTTTTATTCTGATACATTTCTGCTTAAGAAATTTAAATTAACTCCCTACTAGCAAGTCCAATAATATCCATATTCCTCAAAAGAATCGCATTAGCGTTAATTTTTACTGCCTGGGTTTTAGCGGGTTTAGTCGGTATTGTTTTTATTGGGAGTGCCTTTGCAAAATTTATGGCCTCACCCGAACACTTGCAAAAAGCACAAGAAATGGGATTAAACCACACTGCATTTATGGTCATTGCGCTGGTAGAATTAGTGAGTGTTATACTTTTTTTAATACCACGAACAGGAATCTTGGGTACCTTACTCCTTGCAGCCTATATGGGTGGAGCAATAGTTGCTCATCTACTCAGTCAGCAATCGGTTATTGCCCCTTGTATAGTTCAGGCTTTTGTTTGGTTTGTTGCGGTTTACCGTTTTCCGGAATTGCGTTCTAGGCTTTTTTCAAAAGAGATCGCATGGAAATCCTAGCTTTTGGTGCCAGTAATTCAAAAAATTCTATTAATCGGGCCTTTGCGTATTTCGTAGCTGGTCTTTTTCAAAACGCACCAATTGTAAAATGGGATATCAGCGAAAGCACATTACCACTCTATAGTATAGACCTTGCAAAAGGGTTTAATCAATCCAGTATTTATTCAAGATTTAAAAAAACTCATTAAATCCATTGAAGCACAAATTGTTAGTGAATAGATGCGCTAGACATAATTTACTTTCCGCTTTTTTTGGGGCTTGCTGAACAAGTGAAATACCGAATGTTGCACTTGTGGTCAGCCTAACTAGCGGGGGGATTTTCGAGCAGAGCGAGTGAGCAAATAGGAGGGGGGACGCAGTATCATCCCTCCTGCACATCATAAAAATTCAGGGTTTGCTGCAAATAATAGAGTTGTTCAGCACCCCCTATTTAGAGATTCCCTTTAAAATTAGCGGGCTCAGTGACCTAAAAAGGGCATTATTGCATTTCGCGAAGCTTCTACTAGGGGATTCTGAAAGACCCCAATTAAAAATATTAAGCTAAAGCACAGTATAAGGGTTGCTTTGGAGCTAAGGCTGAGGGGAGGTAAACTGATGCTGTGGGTATCGGGGTCTTCCATATACATGGTTTTGACAATTGTAAAATAAAAGTAGAGCGAAATTACCACAGTTATACCAGCAAGTATTGCGAGGCTAAAGAAGATTATAAAGGCAGGAGGGTTACCGGTTATATAGGCAGAAGGCTGCATAATAGATAAAAAGAGTTGGAACTTAGCGAAAAATCCACTAAAGGGAGGTAAGCCTGCGAGTGATGCAAGACCAGCTAAAAAGACGAGTGCTAATAAGGGGCTGCGTTTATGCAAACCTTTAAGACTGTCTATACTGTCTGTATTTGTACTGCTTTCATAGACTGTTAGGGCTAAAAACAAGGCAAGGCTGGTTATGGCATATTGCGCAAGATAGAAGAGGATGGCACTAACACCTTGAGCAGACCAGGAGCTTATACCTAAAAAGAGATAGCCTGCATGGCCTATGGAACTGTATCCCAAAAGTCTCTTAAAGCTAGTTTGTTTAAGAGCACCTAAGTTTCCATACAATAATGTTAACCCGGTAATAATGAGCACTAGGATCAATAGGTAGGGGGGAATAAGACCTGTTAAAAACAGGCGCATAAGAACAGCAAAGCCCGCAATTTTACTACCAGTTGCGAGAAAGGCTGTAACGGGGGTAGGTGAGCCCTGATAGACATCGGGGGCCCAAAAGAGCATGGGAAAGGCAGCGACTTTGAATAAGAAAGATAAGAAAACAAGGATAATACCAAATTGGTAGCTGTAGCCAGGGTTACCCAGTTGTATTTGTTCTATAAGTTGAAAAAACTTTGTTGTTCCAGTGCTTCCGTATATATAGCTGATTCCATAGATAAGTAATCCGCTAGAAAGAGCGCCGAGAATTAAGTACTTAATTCCGGCTTCTAGAGAGCTTCTTTGATTCCGTGAGAAGCTGGTAAGGATGTAGAAGCATATAGTAACAAGTTCTAAGGCCACAAATAGAAGGATAAAATCGTTAGATGAACACATGACAAGCATGCCTGCGCTTGCTAGTAAAATGAGCGCATAAAATTCGTTTTTACCGCTATCAAACTTATTGACAAACTCCGAGCTTAAGACCATTAGTAAGCTTAAACTTCCCAGTAACACACGTTTGAAAAAAAGTGAGTAAGAATCCAACATAAAGAGGCCATTAAATAGCCCGGGGTGGGAAAGAGGCTTTAAGGAAAAACTGTACACAAAAAGTACTGCTACGCAGGCTGCTAGGGTGAGGCCAGTTTTCCGGGGTGAAAGAGAAGGTATAAAAACACTTGCAAGCAAGGTGGACAGGGAGAGAATAATCAGGATAACTTCAAGTTGAATAGAATAAAAATTCATGGAAGAACCTTGCTGTATTCAATGTTGCTGGTGTGTGCTTGATTTTGTTGGGGAACAAGCAGGGCCACACTTTTTTGGATAGAATCAGTAAAAAAGCGTGGATAGATTCCTATGGTGAGTAGTATAAGGATGAGAGCAATATAGGGCCATTTTTGAATTCCCTTGGGATCATGTAAATTTTCCCATTTAGGTACATAAGGTCCAAAGAAGCTTTGCCTGAGAGCCCAAAGTAAATAGGCCGCAGTAATAACTATTCCCCATACAGCACAGAGTGTTGCGACTTTAAAGACTATTGAGTCAACTTGCCAGGCGCCAATAAAGACCATGATTTCGGAAGCGAAATTTGCAAAGCCTGGCAGTCCGCTGGATGCCATAAGTGCCATAGTCATGCATACTCCTATAAAGGGGAGTTTATGGGCAAGGCCTGAGAGATCTGTTACGGTGCGGTTGTGTGTTTGGTGGTAAAAAAATCCAATGAGGGCGAAGGTGAGTGCGGCCATAACTCCATGCGCAAACATAAGCAGAACCGCACCACTTATCCCAGTTATATTCAGAGTGGCCAGTCCAAGAATGATATATCCCATATGGCTGACCGAACTGTAACCGATGACAAACTTCCAATCCTTTTGTCTAAGAGCCGCTAGTCCCGCGTAAATAATATTGAGAGTTGCTAGAATAACGATAATTTCCGCCCAGGCTTTGGCTCCTTCTGGGGCAAAAGCTATACCAAGCCGCAGTAAACCATAGACTCCTAGTTTTTTAAGGACCCCCGCATGCATCATGCTGGCAGCTGTTGGTGCTGCAGCGTAACCTATAGGAGACCATGTATGGAAAGGCCATAAGGAAGCGAGAAAACCGAATCCAAAAAGAAGCAAACCGAAGACCAGGATTTGTACTTGTGCGGGCAAGGGGTTTTCTTTAAGGTGGTTGAAAGTGGTTATATAGTCAAAGCTATGCGCACCAGAGAAATAAACAATCAGAAGGCCTAGCAAGGCTAAAACAGCTCCGGCTGTTAAATAGAGGGTGAGCTTCATGGTTGCGTATTCTTTGGTTCTTCCGTGTTTACCTGAAGGTAAAGATCCCCAAATTCCAATAAGCAGATACATGGGAATGACTGCCATTTCATAGAAGAAATAGAAGAAGAAAACATCGAGAGCACAAAAAGTTCCGGCAATTCCAGTAATGAGGGAAAGAAGCAGGATGTAATATTCCTTTTGCCGTTTATGTATTTCTGAACTGATATACATAGCAGTGAGTCCAACTATACCGGTGAGAAGAAATAAGGGTAAGGAAATACCATCTAGACCCAGTTTGAGTGAGATGCCCAATGAGGGTATCCAGTTGAGGGACCAGATAAATTGAAAGCCACCTTCATTGAAATCGAACTTATAGAGCAGATAGCTTAAGGCCACAAACATTAAACCCATTACAGTCAGGGCGAGTGACCTGATAAGTTTAATGTTTTCAGCGGGTATAAGAAGTAAAAGCATCCCCGTAAGGAAAGGAGCAAATACGGAGAAAGCAAGGAGGTTGCCTAGAATATTTTCCATTCAATAATCCCGTTCAGTTTGGAGGCAAGAGGAAAAGGAGGGTGCAGGCTAATCCTAATCCGATGAGGAAAGCATAAAATCGGGTATGGCCTGTTTGTATGTGGCGGATAGCCCAGCCGAGCATTTGAGTACCACCAGATAGGCCATTTATAGCCCCTTTTTGGAGGATGTACAAATCAAAAAATTCACAGACTTGCGCTAAAAGGCCCTGGGTCCAGCGGATTAAATGTTTGTAGAGCTCATCGAAGTAAAACTTGTTTTCCAAGAGCTTATAAATCGGTCCTAAAACTTTTTTTAGGCTGTTGTCGCTAGGATTTTGTTTTAGGTAGAGGAGAGCAGAAAGTCCTAGTCCACTGGCAGGTACAAGAAGAAGTATATAGCCTAAAAAGGGATTATGGTGGGGGGGTAAGCCTTCAGGAGTTATAAAGTGGGGTAAAAAGCCAAACCAACCAGCGCCAATGCTTAATAAGCCCAGGAAAGCCAGAGGAAGGAGGACTACCAAAGGGGATTCATGTGCATGATCATAAGTGTGGTGGTCTCGGGCTTTGCCAAAAAAGACCACAAAGAGTTCTCTTCCCATATAGAAAGAAGTGAGGAAGGCTGTTAAAATGGCAATGGCAAAAAGGAGAGGGTTATGGTGCAAGGCCAAAAGCAGTATTTCGTCTTTACTGTAAAAACCCGAGAGTGGAAAGACTCCGGCAAGTGCTAGGGTGCCAATAAGGAAGGCTAAAAAGGTAAAGGGTGTTTTTGCACGCAAGCCACCCATTTTCCAGATGTTCTGTTCATGGTGCAGGGCGAGAATGACACTACCAGCGGATAAAAAGAGGAGCGCTTTGAAAAAGGCATGAGTGGTAAGGTGAAAAAGGGCTTGTGTGGTACCGCCTAATCCGACTGCCATCACCATATACCCGAGTTGTGATAGGGTAGAGTAGGCTAGAATGCGTTTGATATCATTTTGTGCCACTGCAATGAGGGCGGCCATGAGGGCCGTAATCCCGCCAATCCAGGAAATGACATGCAGGGCAGTTTCTGATCCAGAAAAAAGAAAAAAGGTACGGCATAACATATATATACCTGCAGCTACCATGGTAGCCGCATGAATGAGTGCTGAAACGGGAGTAGGCCCTTCCATAGCATCAGGTAGCCATACATGGAGCGGGAACTGAGCGCTTTTACCCATCGCACCACAAAAAATAAGCAGGGCTGCCAGGGTGAGCATTCCAGCTTGTAAACCAGATTGAGGGATAAGTTGGGCATTTTCTGCAAAACCAAAATGACCTGTATAGGTAAAGATAAGGAGTATACCGGCCATAAAGCCAAAATCACCAATGCGGTTGACTAGGAAGGCTTTTTTACTGGCCTCGGCAGCAGAATCTTTATGGAACCAGAAACCAATGAGTAAGTAGGAGGAAAGACCAACCAATTCCCAGAAAATAAAAATTTGAATAAAATTATTGGAAAGGACTATCCCGAGCATAGAGAAGGTGAACAAAGAAAGGCAGGCGAAAAAGCGCGAAAAAGAGGGGTCTTCTTTCATGTATCCCAGAGAATAGATATGTATAGCTGAGCCAACACCGGTAACAACTAAAAGCATAAGAATGCTCAGTCGGTCGATGAGCGCTCCAAATTCTATAGTAAAGAGATTGCTAACGACTAGCCACTTTAGGGGTGTGGGAGAAAGTTGTGTTGCGAGTTCTGGTGGCAGGCTCAAGAACCGATAGAACAACTGTACAGAGAGTACAAAGCCGGTTAGAATAGCGCCAATTGAGAGGGCAGCACTGAGGGCTTTCCAGCGCTTAAGGAATAAAATTAAACTTGCAGCTAAAAGTGGCGCAAAGAGTATGATCCAGACTGTGTTCATAGTTTTAGGGAGTTGAGGTCATCAATACTGACGGTTTTATAGCGTCTAAAAAGCGCAACAAGAATGGCCAAGCCCACAGCAACTTCGGCGGCAGCAATGGCAATCACAAAAAAAACCAGGACTTGGCCATCCATAAAGCCCTTATAACGAGAGAAAGCGAGCAAGGCTAGGTTTGCAGCATTGAGGTTCATTTCGAGGGCCATGAAAACTACGAGCGCATTGCGCCGTATAACAAGGCCTGTGATACCTAGGGCAAAGAGAACGCCACTGACAAGTAAGTAATGGTGTAGGGTAATCATGGGGCAGCCTGGGATGAGTTTTTGTTATCCTGGGATTCTTTTTGTGATAAGAGAATGACACCTATCATGGCGGCAAGGACCAGGAGGGCAATTAATTCGAAGGGTAGCATGTAATCAGTAAAGAGAAGGCGCATAACCGATTTGAGATCACCGGAAAAATGGGGAGAGGGTAAGGATGTATTGGAGGTTCTTTTAAGAGTTTGCCAAAGTGCGAAACCTAAAAGGCTTGCCATAAGGCCCCCTGCAGCAGCCGTAAGATATGTGAAGGAGCTTTTGACAGAGGCTTTAATATCGAGAAGCATGATTATAAATATGAATAGAACCATAACGGCCCCGGCATATACAAGAATCTGGATTGCGGCCACAAAATAGGCTTCGAGCAATACATACAAACCCGCTAAAAAAATAAATGACATCACTAAAAATAAGGCACTGGTGACTGGGTTGCGGGATAAAAGAACCATTAGGCCGCTTAAAAGCATAAGCGTACTGAATACATAGAAAAGTATATCGGGGAGAGCCATTATTTTGTCTTCCATTTGCGGATGGTGTCGTTATGAATCCCGCCCATTTCAAGCAATTTTTGTTTGGGTAAGGACAGGTCGCTGCGTTGATAGGCTGTTAAGGCATAGTGTTTTTGCAAGATAATAGCCTCTTCGGGGCAAACTTCCTCGCAAAGACCACAGTAAATACAGCGGAGCATATCGATGACAAATTCTTGTGGTTCTTTTTCGACATTGGCATCGGTAGATGCGGGATTGCGGTGGCCAGGGGTGATGCGTATAGCTTTGGGGGGGCAGATGAATTCACAGAGCTGACAGGAAACACACTTAACCTCATTAAAAGGGTTTTTAACAAGGGTAGGAGCGCCACGGTATTTACCGAGAAGTTTAGGCCTTTGCTCGGGATACTGTAAGGTTACTTTTTTTTGAGGTATGTGTTTGAGTGTGAGCCAGAGGCCACTGAATATCTGGGGTAAGTAACTTTTTTCCCAGAAGCTGAGTTTGGGACGGGATACAATCACATATACTCCTTTATAGCAAGGACAACAGCGGTCAGGAGGACATTAACCAGTGTGAGAGGTAAAAAGATTTTCCAGCCTAAAGACATTAATTGGTCGTAACGAAAGCGTGGCAAGGTCCAACGGACCCAAATGAAGAAGAATAAGAAGGCAATGACTTTTGCTAAAAAGACCCCAATATGGGCCAGGCCAACCCAAAGCGTTTGGGCTGGTTGATTAAAGGGGGCAAAGGGTAGGCTCCATCCACCAAAATAGAGGGTGGTTAATACTGCAGAGGCCACAAACATATTAGCGTATTCGGCTAAAAAGAACATGGCAAACTTCATGGAACTGTATTCAGTGTGGTAGCCACCAACTAGTTCTTGTTCAGCTTCTGGGAAGTCAAAGGGTAGACGGTTAGTTTCGGCAAACGCACTTACAAGGAAAAGAAAAAAGGAGAGAGGTTGATACAAAATGAGCCAGCCATTTTGTCCCTGGTAGTGTACGACTTCCATAAGGTTGAGAGTACCTGTTTGCATGAATACAGTTACTACTGAAAGTCCCATACAGACTTCGTAAGAGATCATTTGGGCACTACTGCGGATGCCCCCTAAAAAAGGATATTTGGAATTGCTGGACCAACCAGCTAAAACGATCCCATAAACGCCTAAAGAAGAAACTGCAAAAATAAAAAGTATACCGATATTAAGATCAGCAATTACAGAGGGGACCCCCATGAGATTACTGCCAAAGGGAATAACAGCAACTGTTAGTAAAGCTGGAATCATGGACAAAAGAGGGGCTAGAGTAAAAAAGATTTTGTATACATGCGCCGGCAGGATATCTTCTTTGAAAATAAATTTGAGTCCATCTGCCAGAGGCTGAAGCAGCCCAAAGGGACCTACCCGATTGGGCCCAATACGGTCTTGAATCCAGGCGCACACCCAGCGTTCCAGTAAAACAGTATAGGCGACAACTCCCAGCATGACTCCAATAACGCCAGAAATTTTAAGTAAATGAATGATTGTAGTCTGCCAGGCAGGAGTGAGTTGACTCCAGAGAGCAAGTTCCATTTTTATCCCTGCCTTTGATCTGAAGGATTAAGCACAACATGTCCAAGCGATCCAAGACGCGAATAGCTCAGGCCAGAAAGGAAGGGGAATTCGAGTGCCATTTGTTTGAAGACCTCGCCTGGTGATGTGAAATGGGGCCCATTGAGAAGTTTGAGCAGTTGAGAGAGTATTTGCCATTCTGGTCGGGCTTCTCCGGGACCTTGTATAGCTTGTTCAGATTTTTGCAGACGGCCCTGAAAGTTGAGGAGCGTTCCTTGTTTTTCGGGGAAGGCCGCACCCGGAAGCAATACATGGGCGTAGGTTTGGGAGCTGTTGGGTAAAATGTCAATGATGATGAGAACCTGTAACTGAGAGAGAAGTTCAGAAGATAGGCCCGCAGACTCTGGGTTGTCTGACAAGACAATGAGACCCTGAATTTTTCCCGTTTTTATTCCTTCTGCGATTTGTGGGAGTTTTTCACCAGGTGCACTTTGTGAGACTAATCCTGTAAGGTGCGCACCAGCCAGATTGGGGCTGTAATCTGCCTGAAGCAGGAAGTTGTCAGGTGCACCTAAACGGGGGAGGCAATCGACGAGATTACAGGAGAGTATTTTTAGCAGGGCACCGAAAAGGTATTGTTCTTCCAGGGTAAGCCGTGCTGAGCCAATTGCAGCAAGACTGCCTGCAGGAAGACCAGTAAGGAGATCTGCAGTTTGTTTTAATGCTTGATTCCAGCTGACCGCTTGAAGTGAGTTGCCTGTTTTAATTTGCGGTTGTGTGAGCCTGGCGGGGTCGTGTATATATTTGTAGTTGAGGCGTCCGTAATCGCACATCCAGTATTGATTTACATCTTCGTTGAGTCGCGGGGTGAAGCGGTATATTTTATCTTCGCGGGAAGAAAGGGTAACATTACATCCGCGTGCGCAACTTGTACAAACAGTAGAAGTTTCTTTTAAGAACCATACTCTTTGCTTGAAGCGGAAATCATTGGATGTTAGAGCACCTACCGGACAAAGATCAACGATGTTAAGATCGTAGTTGGTATTAGGTTCTTGACCAGGGTAACAGCTGAGGGTAGAGCGACTGCCGCGGTTGACAAAACCCAGACAATCTTGCCCAGCAACTTCTTTCATAAAGCGGATGCAGCGCGAACACTCTATACACCGTTCATCATCAAGAGTGACTTTGGGTCCAAGAGCAACCTGCTTGGGTTTGTGTTCTTTTTCTTCTATAAAGCGACTTTGGGACTGCCCATAATCGGCAGAGTATTCTTGCAGTCGGCATTCACCTGCCTGATCGCAAATGGGGCAGTCGAGAGGATGATTGATGAGTAAAAATTCCATGACCCCTTTTCGGGCATCAACAACTTTCCCAGATTGAGTTTTAACAACCATTCCTTCATCGGCAGTGGTATTACATCCAATGGCTGGTTTGGGTGCAAAAAGTATAACAGGCTGGCCTTTATCATCCAGCTCAATATTTCGGTCAGCGCCTCGTTTGGGCATTCCTACCTCAACCAGACACATACGGCAGTTACCGGCAACGCTGAGTTTTGGATGGTAACAGTAGTGCGGGATTTCTATTCCAGCAAGTTTGGCAGCTTCGATGAGGTTGGTGCCCTTGGGAACACTGACGGTCTTGCCGTCAATTGTGAGATTAATCTTGTCCATAACTAGTGGGCTCCAGTGGACTGGGAAGGTCTAGAATCAGCATGTTGCGTGGGTGCAGAATTTTGAATGAACTCATTAAATTCATCTTTGAATTTGCTTACAAAGGCTTTAACTGGCCAAGCAGCAGCCTCACCAAGAGGGCAAATGGTTTTGCCGTCAATGTTGTTTGCTACATCGTAGAGCAGATCGACATCTTCTTTACGGCCGTGCCCATGCTTAACGCGGTGGAGAATTTTTTCCATCCAAAGAGTTCCTTCACGGCAAGGTGTACATTGTCCACAGGATTCGTGTGCGTAAAATTGAGCCAGATTTAAAGTTGTGTCTACTACCGAAACGGAGGTATCGATTACTATGGCACCTCCTGAGCCAGCCATGGTTCCGGCTTTTTGCAGTGAATCAAAGTCGAGGGTGACATCAATTTTATCAGCGGGAAGGATAGGCATGGATGATCCACCGGGAATAACGCCCTTGAGGGTTTTTCCGGGTAAGAGGCCTCCACAGATATCATCGATAAGTTGTCGCATGGTGAGTTTGCCTAACTCAATTTCGTAATAGCCGGGTTTTTGCACTGGACCACTTACTTGCATAATTCGAGTACCGCGTGATCCGGGAACACCCAGTGTTTTATACCAGCTCGCACCTTTTTGGATAATGTGAGGGATAGTGCTGAGTGTTTCCACATTGTTGACTGCTGTAGGGCATTGGAATAGACCGACCAAGGCGGGAAAGGGTGGCTTGATGCGGGGGTAGGCGCGTTTACCTTCGAGAGACTCGATGAGCCCCATTTCTTCTCCACATATATATGCGCCAGCGCCCCGGTGAACATATATTTCACAGTCAAATCCACTGCCCAGTATGTTTTTACCCAATAAGTTTTGAGCTTTAGCTTCAGCAATCGCCTGAGCGAGTATTTGCGCGCCTCGCGGAAATTCTCCTCTGATATATATGTACGATGTATGGGCACCAATAGCATAGCAACCAATAATTATACCTTCGAGGAGCTGGTGCGGATCGTAGTGAATGAGTTGCCGGTCTTTAAAGGTGCCAGGTTCGCTTTCGTCGGCATTGCAAATAAGATAGGCAGGTTTTCCGGATTTTTTATCGATAAACTTCCATTTGGTACCGGTGGGGAAACCAGCCCCACCGCGGCCCCGGAGTTCACTTTCGGATACCTGAGCAATAATTTCTTCGGGTTTTTGGGTGAGCGCTTTTTTTAAAGCGGCGTAACCACCTTCTTTTGTGTAATCTTCGAGGGAGCCGCTATAACCTTCTTTACTGAGATTAGTAAGTAAGAGGCGGGTTTCGAGTGGGTGTGGAGCCTGAGGGGCAGGTAAGGGTTGTTGAGTTAAAATTGAAGTGTTTTTGATCTCTTCAATTATGGCCCAGGCCTTTTGTGGGGTAAGGTGTTCGAAGAGTTCGTCATTTACCATCATCACTGGGCCGCTGCCACAAGAGGCCAAGCATTCAACAGTAGAAAGGGAAAAAAGTCCATCAGAAGTAACCTGATCTAGCCCAACGCCTAGTTTTTCCTTAAGGTGACTGAGCAGATTGCCACAACCGCCCAATTCGCAAGAGAGGGTGCGACAAACCTTAATGTGAAATTTACCACGAGAAACTTGAGTGAACATGGGGTAAAAGGTGACCACTTCATGCACATTCATGGTAGAGATCTGAAGCTTTTGGGCCATCCATTCTTCGAGTTCAGGTGTGATAAACCCATAGTGCTCTTGTAATAAGTGGACCAGCCAAAGCAAGGCTGCGCGTTTGCGGTCTGGCGGATAATGGGTGATGATTTCGTCTATGTGGTGTTCTAAGTTTTGGGGAAGAGTAATCATCGGTCACATTCTCCCATCACAAAGTCGAGGCTGGCCAGTATAGCCACCATATCACTGATTAAATGCCCTTTAGCCATTACAGGTACTGCCTGCAGGTTCACAAAAGAAGGACCCCGGATTTTGAGGCGGTGCGGTGAACCACCGCCTTTACTAATGATATAGAAACCCAGTTCCCCTTTGGGATTTTCGGCACCAAAATAGACCGATCCCACGGGAGCCGGAATGCCGGTGGTGACTTGCATAAAATGGTTGATGAGTTGTTCCATGCGAGTTAACACCTGTTCTTTAGGCGGTAAAATAAAGCGGGATTCGGGTGCATATATAGAGCCCTCGGGAAGGCGTTCTACAGCCTGTTGAAGTATGCTTAAGCTTTGTCTCATTTCTTCCATGCGGACTAGATAACGGTCGTAGGCATCTCCGACGGTGCCCAGGGGAACTTCAAAGTCAAAGTTTTCATAGCCGCCGTAGGGATGGGCTTTGCGGACATCGTAATCTACACCGCTGGCGCGTAGTATAGGACCTGTAACGCCCAAATCAAGCGCATCTTTTTTGGAGAGTACTCCCACTTCTCGGGTGCGATCAAGGAAGATTTTATTGCGTGTGAGAAGTTTGTTAACTTCTTCGAGGGTTTTTGGAAATTCAGCAATAAACTTGCGTAAAAGGGGCAAAAATTCGGGTGGCATATCGTGGGCCAAGCCACCTATTCGGGTATAACTGGTTGTAAAGCGAGCGCCCGTAAGGCATTCACAGAGATCGTATATTTTCTCGCGTTCTTGAAAGGTATAGAGGAATATAGTCATGGCGCCTGTATCCATACCAAAAGCACCCAACCCGAGAAGATGTGAGCTGATGCGCGCTAATTCGCAAGAGATAACTCGTATATATTGACAGCGGGGGGGTACCTGAATGTTACATAGTTTTTCAACCGCATAGGCATAGGCAACATTATTGGCCAAGGGAGCTAAATAATCAAGGCGGTCAGTATAGGGAATAAATTGGGTGTAGGTCATGTTTTCGGCAATTTTTTCATCGCCGCGATGTAAATATCCGATATCGGGGTGGGCATCAACTATTTCTTCACCATCGAGCTCAAGAACAAGCCGGAGCACACCGTGGGTGCTGGGGTGTTGCGGGCCCATGTTTAGGATCATGCGTTCAGAATTGAGATCCGACTGGCCAGCATCGTAGGCCCGGGCAGCAGACTCAATAAGGGAATTATCGTGGGAATCGGCCATAACCTAATCCTGTTCAGTCTTTTGAGATTTTTTTTGTTTTATAATCAACTCAGCCAGTGTATGGTGCTGACGGGGTTCCCTGGCATGTGAATGGGGTGAGCCAGTAGAGGTGATGAAGGGGCCGCCGTGCATGGGGGACTCATTCACCTTTCCGGCATCTACAGCTGTATCGGGAAGGTCGGCAGGTAATCCGGCCAAAGGAAAATCTTTGCGTAAAGGGTGGTAGGGATAACCCTCCCACATGAGTATGCGTTTTAAATTAGGGTGATCCAGAAAACGGATTCCATACATATCCCAAGCCTCACGCTCATGCCAGTTTGCAGTGGCCCAGACGCTGGTTACGCTATCAATTTCCGGGTTTTCTTCGGGAAGAAGGCAAATAAGCCTTAAGTGAATTTTATGAGAAATAGAATAGAGTAAATAATCAACACTAAAGCGTGGTTCTTGTCCGTAATTATCGACACCTGAGAGATCGAGCAAGAGATCAAAGGCAAAACTTTCTTTGAGGTAGCTACAAACAGTTTTGATTAGCGTAGCTGGAACAGTACAGGTGTATTCACCGCGGAATTCAGAAGCTTCGGGAATTTGTCCGGAAAACTTCTGGTACAGTTGAGGTAGAATTTCGTAGAGCGTCATGATTATTCACCGTTAATAATTATAGGGCTGGGTGCTAGACCTGAATTGAGAGGCTTGGGCTGGTTTGTGCCTAAATCACTTAGTGATTTATCTTGGGCAATTCGCCTTTGCAGCGCCATAAAACCTTCGAGGAGGGCTTCGGGACGGGGAGGGCAGCCAGATATATATACATCAACAGGCAAGAATTGATCTATACCTTGCACAACCGCATAACTTCTATACATACCACCTGTACTTGCACAGGCACCCATGGCAATACACCATTTGGGATTGGTCATCTGATCCCAGACGCGCTTGACCACTCCGGACATTTTATAGACGCATGTACCGGCCACAATCATTAAATCGGCTTGGCGCGGAGAAAATCTCATGACTTCTGCACCAAAACGCGAAATATCAAAACGACTGGCCCCGGTGGCCATTAATTCTATGGCGCAGCAGGCTAGTCCCATGGGCATGGGCCAGCAGGAATTAGCTCTTACCCAATCTATGGCGGCATCGAGGCGGGTTACAATAATATCGCGCCCTTCAACCTTAGGGTCAAAACCGGTTTGGATGATTTGCGACATGGCTAAGCCTTTGGTACTGAGGAAGGAGTGAGGGATTGGGGAACTGATTTTTTAACTGGTGCCCAATCGAGTGCGCCTTTTTTCCAGGCGTAGAGGTGACCCAATTCGAGCAGGCCCAGAAAAAGGAGCATGCCCCAGAGCATGGGCAGTCCAATTCCACCTTGCTCCACGGGGACAATAAGATCACGGTAGACGGCGCCCCAACCGAGTAAAAAAATGACTTCGATATCAAACAAGATAAAGAGCATGGCAATGAGATAAAATTTGACGCTAAAACGCGCGTGAGCCTCGGCCAAAGGTGGCATACCACATTCGTAAGCAGAATCTTTAATGGCATGGTGCGTGCGTTTTTTGCCAATAATCCGGGGAAGGATAATGTTTATGAGGGCGAATGAAATCGCAACCAGAAGCATAATGCCCACTGGTAGGTACTGGGAGAGTTCATGAGCAGGCATTGGCACTTGCTTTTTAAGAGGTTTTCCAGAATGTAAACAATCGAGAAGTAGTATTCAATAGCCACTGTTTTTTTGTACGCTTTGGGTATGAACTTAGTGAGACAAATTAAGCAGGAAATTGTGCAAAAGGGCGGCACGCTCACCTTTCGTGATTATATGGAAAAGGTGCTTTATACCCCAGATTTGGGTTATTACAGCAGTGGCAAAAATAGGGTAGGTATTGAGGGAGACTTTTATACCAGTGTAAGTAACGGGCCTTTGTTTGGTCAAATACTGGCACAGCTCTATGAAAAAATTCGCGCCACATCCTTTTCTGAAAAAAAATTTACGGTAGTGGAATGGGGCGGTCATCGCGGTCAACTCAAAGAAGATGTCCTCAAGGAATGCCCCCATTTGAACTACATAAATGTAGAAGTTGGATCTGAATGCCCTAAAAACATTCAAGGTGTCATTTTTTCTAATGAGCTCTTTGATGCTTTGCCAGTGCATCGCGTGCAAGTTCGTGATGGGAAATGGCGTGAGCTGGGGGTAGAACTTGTACATGCAGATGATTCTCAGTTGGAGCCAATTTTTCGGGAAGTCTGTTTACCCCACCTTTCACCAGGAGTGCTCGAGCGTTTGTCTGCTTTGCCTGTTCTTTACATGCAAGGCTATACAACTGAAGTATGTATAGATTCGGAAAAAATCCTTGCACAAATGGCCACTACTCTGGATGCGGGGTATGTAGTGATTGTGGATTATGGGCTACCCTTTGAAGAGTATTACGGTCCGGGTTTTTCACAGGGACATTTACAAACATATTTTAAACATCAGAAAACAAACAATCCCTACATCAATGTGGGAAACCAAGATATCACCGCCCATGTTGAATGGGACAGTCTTTTGGAGGCGGGCAAGAGACTGGGTCTAACCTTAGAGTTTTGGGGAAGCCAGGAGAAATTTTTGGTCCGGGCTGGCCAGTCTCTAATTAACGACCTTGTTGAGAGAGCCGCCGGGGCTTGGAGCAGAGAGCGAAATGCCTTGATGCAGCTTATTCACCCAGCTCATATGGGGAGAAGTTTTAAAGTCCTTGTTTTTTCAAAGGGCGTTCAAACTCCAAAAGGTTTCTGGTAAGGTCACTGAGCCCTGGCTCTTGGGAACTCTCTTGTTTAAAGTGAAACCTTTTTGTTAAGACATAGAGGAGGGGTGGCACGAGTCGACCTCTACTTTACTTGGGTACATGCGCTTTTTTTACTTGCGGACGCCCCTCCCAGTGATCGCGAAAAGCCTTCCGGGCCATTGGGGGGACTTTGAAGTGCCTCAGTTAAATCCTAAAAAGCCCCCTTTTAACAAAAACCCTTGCTTGCGCTGTACACAGGAAATAGGTGTTTTACCCGCATAAACAGGGGTAATTTTTACTGACCCCCAAGCCTCGAGGATGAAAAAAACTTGACTTCTTGTTTTATTCAAATTAAATTTGGCCACTCTCAGTTCTAACAGTTTTCAAGGAGCTTATCATGAGCTACAAATGTGAAGTCACCGGCCGTAAAGCTCTCAAGGGCATGCAGGTCTCCCATGCCATGAACCATAAAATCAAGTACCAAAAACCCAATTTACGCGCAAAACGCTTTTGGGTTCCTGGCGAAAATAAATGGGTCACTCTTCGAGTTTCTTCTCGCGCAATCCGTACCATTAACAAACGTGGTATTGTTGCTGTCCTTGCTGATATAGCTAAATAAATTTCTCAGGCTCCCCTTATAGGGGAGCATTAGTTTATTTTTTTTTAAAAAAACACTGTTCTGCTACCAAGTCAAATTTTAAGTAAAGGCCTGTTTGGGCCTTATTTTGTAAACCGCAATTAATAGGGCTGAGTAGTTTTAGAACCTCAATTCCTCCTTTATGGACCTGCGAAGAATTAAATTTCTTCATTACAGGCCCTATTTTTTTTGCCTCAAGCCCCTATTAAGTTTTACAATACAAGTAAAACATGGGGAGGTTGGGTTGAATAAAGACAACCCTTGGTTGGTTCTTACTTTACAAGCAGAACTCAGTCCTACTGCATTTAGCCAAGAACTTGATCAAAAGTTGAGGTCCTGCCTCAAAGAGCATCAGGACCAGTTGATTGTGGAATTAAAGGGCCCTTCAGAAGAGCTCGAAAAAAATCACATTAAGGTTCTTATTCGATGGAGTGAAAACTTTCAGGCTATGGGGGGCGCTCTTAAGGTTGTAGGGGTCAAACCTCAACTTGTGATGTATTTGTTAGGAGTGAATTCTGAAAATTCTGTAACCGGATCTCCAGAACAAGCCAAACAAGATGGGGTCGGGAAAGGTAATTCAGAGCGTAAATTCACCTCGGGAGGACAAGGGGATCTGGCCTTGCCTGTAGATATTTTTTATGAAAATTGGGACTTATTGAAAGTGGCCTTACCTTTTGTGCGCTTTGAGAAAGAGATGGGTAAGGACGAAATTGAATGGCCAACTGAAGCTATGGAAGCCCTGGGTGAATTAGACCTTTCAGAACTCAGTGGTGATGGCCAGGGAAGGGTTTTGAGTTTAGATAATCAAACACAAAACACACAATCATCAGTACAAGTCCCTGATCTTCACGCCTCCTTCTTAGAGGAGTTACAAGGTGAATCCATAAATTGGGATGAGCAAGAGCTTTCACTTGCAGAAGCGATCGCGCACCAAACTGTACAAGGACAGATAAAAAGCAGTGAAAATCCACAGATAATAAGCGAGGAGATTTCACCAAAAGAACAAAACCCAGCGGATTATGGACAAAATTTAAGCATAAACTTAAAAGAAGATCAAGAGAACGATCTCATAGAATCAATTAAGAGGGGTTTTGAAAAAAACAAGGAACTGGCACCAGAACCCTATACTGATTTTGAGGGAGTAAAGAGTCCGGAAAATTTACGGCTTCCTGATACACAAGCAGGCTTTATAGCAGATATAGGCTTAGAATTAAATTTGAAAACAAGTGAGGATGCACAGGGTGATATCGATGCAAAATCCTTGAGCGCAATCAATACCATAAATACCCTAGAAGAGGAGCTTGCCAAGCAGGTAGATGAGATAAATCCTCTTCAAAACCCTTTAGAGGAACCTGATAAGACAAGCGAGTCTTTTTCAGTGGATGAATCAGAAAAACTCCTCACAACTTTTTCTGATAAACCTGCTTTGAGCGATACATCCGAGCAGGCTCAAAATCAACCGGCAGAACAAGAACCTGAAAACACTTCTTCAGCTTCCCAAGAAATGCGGGGGGAGTTGCTGGAGCCCTTGCAAACAGGGGAAAAGGAAAGTACGCCCGACTTTTACAATGTATGGGGAGAAACAGCTTTAGAGTCTTCCAGCAGTGCATCTGAGCTGGAGACACTTGAGAATGAAACTATAAACCCAGAACTCCTTACTTTTTCAGAAGAAGCACTCCAGAAAGAGCAAAGTCCAGAGTATCCCCCTGCAAACCCGCCTGCCCCCTTATCTTCTGAGCCAGCAGATGCGCAGACAGGACTAAAAAATCAGAGTGTACTTGAAAAATCAAGGCCTATATATACCGAACAGAGTAGTCCAAAAACTGTTCCCGCCGAGCCGCTCCCTGGTGTTAGCTTGGTTCCAGTGTTGGGGAATCGCACCTTACATGCAGGCTGGCATGTATGCACAACCTGTAAAAAAGGTAAATGGATGCTTAGCTCCATGCTTCTAGCGTCTTGTAGTCATTGTGGAGGGCATTCACCCCTACTGCCTGAAAATTTAAAAGGAGCCAATATCCTTTGGATGTTGGAGAAAAGAGTTTACTGATGGTGGCCCGTTACAAACCCATATTGGCCCTAGGAGGTGCTACCGGAGGATGTGGAAAAACACTTTTAACTGCCGCGCTTGCATCAATGATAGGTGAAAAAGGAAAAAAAGTTGTAGTTGCGGACTTTTCCTGGGGAACGCCAGTATTGCACCATGTACTAGGAGATCAGGCGCCTGAATATTCCATGAGGCAGTATATTAGTGACAAATTTTGTAACCTGCATTCCATCTTAAACCCAACCCACCTTCCTGGCGTGCGACTGTTGTCGCATCAAGGTGATGAATACGGGTGGCAGGCCTTGACCTACGCCCAAAAACAAAGGCTATTTAGAAGTTTGAATGCTTTGAATTGTGATGGTTTAATTATGGATGTGTTAACAGGTTGTAGCCCTGAAGCTGTTGATTATATGGTATTTGCACCACAAATAATTTGGGTGGCCCATAATAGCAATCCCTCGCGTGAAAATACCCTGCAACTTGCGCGCAGCCTAGCCTTTAGAAGGCTTCACCAACTATGTAAAGGAAATTCACATGTACAGAGTTTTGTAGAAGATGCATTTTCTCCGCGCAGCCAACTTATGATGCCTGGGATACCTGAACTCCTGGAGCAGATGCGGGCTCTAAATTCAGAGGCGGTGGAAGAGTTTTCAAGCTGGCAAAAGGAAATTGAAATAGGTCTCGTTATCAACCATTCAGAAACGGCCGATGAGGCTTGGACAGATTGGCTTCTACTCACTGAAGCTTTAACTGGTTTTAAGTGCAGGATCTTGGGGACCTTACCTTCCTTGGCGCAGCTTGATACGCGTAGAGCTGCCTCAGCCAGTCATTCCTGGACCGATCAAAGGCCTAAAATACTTGGGGATTTATTGCGGAAAATTGAAGGAGTGATGTATGGATAAGTTGGGGGAGCTGAGTGTATCGGGCATATAGATACTGGGCCAAATGCATACTTTTGTTCTGGAGCTGCTCACAGGTTTATTCACAAATTAAACCCCATTTTATTCTACCGTGTTTTTCTGAGCCCTTGGTGGTGTATCCAAAAACAGAGGGTAATAAAACTGAAGTATTAGTTGTATTTGTTCCTCACACCGGATATATGGATCACCAAGGGAAGATGGCTGCCAAAGCTGATGCTTATCCTTTTTTTGAGTCCTGGCAGTATTTTTTCAAGTTCCTGGGCATGAATACACTAAGTTATGATAAATTAGGCACAGGGGCCAGCGGAGGAAGGATGTATAGATCGGAGGAGGCATCCCTCTTGTGCTTAGTTTCTAACATAAATAATCTTAGCCTGGGCAAGCCGAAATACCTTGTGTTTGCAGGTTTTCTAGAGGGAATACGCACACTCGAAACCGTTTTACCACTGTATAAAAAACTGAATAAAGGTCCAAAGGTGCTGGGAGTAATTCAATTTGGATTTGCGAGATACTTTGGGCGCACAGAAGGTGGGCCGCTACCTTTGTATGCATTACTGGGTGAACAGGCTACAGTACCGGGTGAGCAGGAAGATTTTGAAAGTGCTAAAAAAGTAATGGGCGATGATCAATCGCGTGTCACCATCCTAGAAGGAAGAGATTCATTTTTATGCCTGTCCCATGAACAACCTGATGAATTGCGGTGTCGGGTCAGTAGATCGGTTCAATTTGATATACAAGGCTGGATCGAGGAAAGAATTAACGAAGAATCGAATGCTGCCCAAGAAATTAACCTTGATGAATGAAGTGTATATACTTGTACCCAGGTGTTCAGTTCAATTTGGGCAGTTAAAAAAGGAAGCGTTAAAAGTTTCTGGATAAACTCGCAGCACTGATTTGTACCAGTGCAGGATTTTTATAGTTAACTTATTTAGGGAGTGCTGAACAAGGGAAATCCCCAACAATCCTAGGGGTAAGATTGGACTTTCCCTTGTACCCAGTCCAAGGTTTTTTTCTTCGAAACAACAGAAT
>Ga0116204_1000594_pt1 | contig 20662 bp, 22 predicted proteins | sample LakKivwa52mmetaG_FD_94481 | JGI IMG/M metagenome (GOLD analysis project Ga0116204, IMG submission 94481) | Anoxic lake water microbial communities from Lake Kivu, Rwanda to study Microbial Dark Matter (Phase II) - Lake Kivu water 52m metaG | ecosystem: Environmental > Aquatic > Freshwater > Lake... | reverse complement strand
TAGCTACAACGCACTTTATGTATATTCGTCTGGTGGAATTCCGGAACCAAAGAACTATCAAACACGATCATGGGATCTTGATTCAAAAACGGAAATTCACTACTCAGTACCAATCTATTGCCAAAAGCACTAAGGACAGGGGAATAATCAAGGGGACTCCAGGCAAAGATTGAGCTTATGGAATCTGATGAAGTATCCCATTTCCAAAGGTTAAACTCTTGATTTATATCATGTGCTAAGAAAAATATGTTATCTCCTATGGTGCAGAAGTCTCTTAAGTAACTCGGAGAACCTGCAAAAGCAGTGCTATGTGTTCTGGCTTGTACGTAATCTCCAAACACAGTAAGGGCGACAACTTCGGAAGCACTGGAGAATATGAGCAGATATCCATCAGGTACCGTGATGCTTTGAATGTGAGTGTGAAATCCCATTGCGCTATTGAAGTCATAGATTACCTGCTCTTCATCTGCAGTACCATTCGAATGCAACCGTTTTATCTTTAGCTGTTGATTTGGTGCAGGATAAAAATTCCAGCTATACATACAGAAGGTGCTATCAGTATCCATGTAGGATATCCGAGAATTATACTCAGTATCGATACTACTTCTCACTACGTATTCTGCCTGATTTACTCCGCCCAAGATCAGTGGCATTAATACGAGCAGTAAAACTATATTAGCTTTCATGGTACCTCCATTTTGGGAACAATTCAATATTCATGCTTACCAGTAAACTTGTCAAGTACAAAATTGTTTGCTCACGCACAAACCAATATCTTCAGAATTCCACACTTGGTTTCATATCCGAAACAGAGCTTTTGAACATCTGATATCTTGTATGAAACAAGCCTGTAAGTGCTGTGTACGGGCGCTCGCCGAAGCGCCCATAAAAGATAGGCGGTTCGGCGACCGCTTGTACTTAAGCGGAGCTTTCCAAAGCTCCGAAAACGAAAACAAAAATGCTGTGATAAAGAGAATCGTAGCATCGGAATGCTACCAAACCATCTAATAGTTACCAGAAAAGGAAAAGTGCTATCCGGTATTAAACCTCTCACATACTTGGTTTGACTTGAGCGGAATTGTAAGCGACCAGCTTGTCCCAATTTATTGCACCATTTTCACAGAAGCTTTCTGCAAATTGTACCGTAAAGAGGTTGATGATCTTGGCATACATTTCATAAAACTCTTCGTTTCTTTGCTTTGCCTCCACCCCCAAAGGCTTTACGATATCCAAATACAAGTCAGCATCTCCGCTAATAAACTCCCAAAACCTCTGCCCACAGAGCTTGAGATAGGTACCTTTGTCTGGAGTATTATCCCTTCCATAAAAGCAGCCATTGATGGCAACAACATTAGCCCGTCCTACATTTGACCCCAGTATCTTCTTTGCTTTTTGAAAGTTGTCCAGCATTTTTTTGATCTGGCTGCTATTTCCCCAGTTTGGGCATGATTTTATGGAGACCAAATACCTTACTCCCTCTCGAGAGAATTCGAGATCAATCCCCTCGCTGGATGATTTGGTTCCACCGTAGATTTGCTCGCAAACAAAGATCGCCAGGCGTTCTAACACTTCCCCAAAAAGTGTTTCCTCTTGAGAGGATAGGTACGCATCCAAAAGCGATTTTACAAGGTCTTGCGCCGTCAAAATGTTTTTTGCTTTGAATAAGTATGGGTTTTTACGTAGTAGGATGCGGTTTAATTTCACATCCTCAAGAGACTCATATCGCTTTTTGTGAAATGCTTTAATGTTAGTATGAACAAAGTCGTTTACACTCTAAATTTGATCCTGATTCAATGATGCCTCCCAATTCAAAGATATCCCTTTGGGCTTGACTGTTTAGTAGCTGTTCTTTTACCATGTTATAGTATTCGCTATTGAGGTCAATACCTATTGCTTTGCGATTGAGGTCAAGTGCCGCTCTTAGCGAAGTGCCAGATCCCATAAAGGGATCTAACACAATATCATCCTCTCTGGTAAAGAGCTGGATAAACCACTTGGGAAGAGCATAAGGGAATGCTGCACTATGGCTTTTGTTACCACACTCAGTCGCAAGGTGAAGGACATTGGTAGGATAGACACTATCCCAACCAACCCAATTTGAGATGTTTTTCCCAAAGCCACTGCCAACCTTGGACACATCTCTGATCTTGTCTGTTTCACTCAAGTTTTCGAGCCTTTGCTTTGCCCAATCACCAATTGGAACCTTTACCTCATCCTGATACATCTTAAAGAACCGGTTTTTATTAAACTGTAAAAGCCTTTCCCATGCATCACGAAAGCGGTTGGGCCATTTGCCAGGATAGCTGTTTTTTTTGTGCCAGACAAATTCTTCCGTCCAGAGCCAGCCCCTTTTTCTCAATTCCAAGATCAGTTCCAAGACATAGGTATGACGCTCACCCTCAACAGCTTTTTCCTTGATGTTTAATATAAATGTTCCAGTAGGTTTTAACACCCTATATAGCTCATCACAGATAGGTAAAAACCACTCCACATATCTATCAGGCTTGATCCCACCTTAGGTATTAACCCTGCTATCTGCATAGGGCGGAGAGGTTACGATGAGGTCTATCGAATCGTCCTCAAGACTCTGTAATACATCTTGTGCATCTCCCAAATAGAGCTGCAATCGGTCATTTACCACTTTTGTTCTATCCATGTCTCAAAACGAAGAGACGGGGGAATTTTTGTCAACACATAAATTGCATGCTTTGATAGCAATGGAGTTTTGCCATTCTAACAGTGTGTTTATCTATAATGATGCAATACATTAACTTGTGTATTTTGAAAAATACTTCTTGACTAATTATTATAAGGTAGTTTTTATTGATACGTCGCTTAGACTGGTAGTAACCGGTTGGGACGTAAAAATCCAAAAATGGAGGTAAACATGGCTTTTAAGAGCTTATTCAATAAGATAGTGGAAAGAGTTGAAAAAGAAGCTGCCACTAACCAAAAGCGCTCAAACCTTAGCACCAACGCACCGGGCAGGATGCACAAAACAGACATTGTCAAGGGTGACAAAAGCTCCATTCCTCAAGAGCCGGGTACTTATCGGCATAGAAACAAAGAAACTGGGGAGATTGAATATGTAGGCGATACTTCCAATCTTAGAAAGAGGCAGCAGGAACATGTCCGTAGTGGCAAATTGGATACATCAAAGCAAGATGTAGAATATTCAGTTGCCAAGAGTGGAGCGACGAGAGAAGAAAGACGTCAGACAGAGAAAGATCATATTAGCCGACACAATCCCATTGGTAATAAAACCAAGGGAGGGAATGGGCGGTAACTATTTTGTTGTAACGCTTTCTGTTAAATTAGTATATCTATTGAAGCGTTGTCATCTCTGTAGCTGCCAGAATGGTGCTGAAAAGCTGCCTCAGAGCGAGTGTGATGTTTTGCAGTGTGTTCATCTAAACAAGAATGTACAGCAGCTTTCCATAGCTCCGTAAACGCAAGTAAACATAAACTCTGCATTGGCTTTCAATTAAAAGAATCGTAGCATCGGAATATTGCGATACAGGGAAGGGTAGATGAGCTTTCCGAAGCTCCGTAAACGTAAACTAAGCAGGAGTCATGTAGCTCTCCGTGAACTAATATCTTTAGAGCAAAAGCCAAAAGGGCTACAGGACTCATGCGAAATCCACATCTACAGACAGTTTTTTCCGACACATATTATATGGTGAAAGCAAATAAGCCTGCAACTGTATCATACTGCTCATAAACAATATACACGTACTTACTGTCCACCTTACTCTCATGGTTTGCCTCTTTCTTCCTTAATAGCAATACGGTAGCAATACGGTAGCAATACGGTGAATCACCGTATTGCTACCGTATTGCTATTGGGCAAGCCTAGAGGATATGGGGCAAAAGACGAGAATGGCAAAAAAACAAGCATGCACAAAGAATGGCATATAATTGACTAAGCACATAGATATGATTACGGATAATTAGAAAGATTTGCTGGGGTGCTGAGAAAGTTTCTTGACAAAATCCAGCGAGAAATTTACAAAGGGAAAAAGTAGAAAATGAGACTGCTATGCCTTCATGGGAGATAACCGTTTACGGTCGTGTGCAAGGCGTCGGTTTCCGGCGTCATGTTTATGGCTGTGCTTTACTATATGGGATAAGGGGTTATGTCAAAAACCTATCCGATGGATCGGTGCAGATAGTAGCTCTATGTTCCGAGGCTGAGCTCAAAGAATTTTGTGCTCAGGTGAGCAGTGGTTCGCTTTTTGCAAGAGTAGAAGACTTGCAGATTGTAAGCCTCGAAGGCGTAAAGGAATGCAATGATTTTACGATTAGATAGATTAAGACCGCTGGTACTGGTTTTGAGTTTGCTGCTCATACCGATTTTGGCATCGGCGCTAAAGTATCAAGAGCATAAGGTAAGAAAGGGAGATACGCTCTATGCGCTGAGCAAAAAGTATGGCGTGAGCGTAGATGAGCTAAAAAAGCTGAATGGACTAAATAGTCCGGATCTTTCCATAGGTCAAGTGCTCAAGATCAAAGTAGCGGTGGCAAAACCTGTGCCCAAAGAAGAGAAAAAACCTCCGGCACCGGTACCAACCCCTGTCTCAGAGGCAGAGGAAGTTCGTAACACGCAGGTGCAAAATCCTGCCACGACGGGACCTCCGGGAAGTAGTGTGCAGGTTGTTTCCGCTCCCAGACAAGACCTCCCAGAGCAATACTATCATACGATAGCGGCAAAGGAAAATCTCTACCGGATTTCCTTGATTTATGGGATAAAGGTCAAAGACATCTTGGCGTGGAATGGCTTTGCGGATGACAATCAGCTTATCAAACCTGGGGATCGGATCATCGTCAAAGACCCTGCCCAGTTTAGCGGAACGAGTGTAGCCCCGGCTGATTCTCAACCTCAGGGATTGGAGCTCAGAGCTGCCTCCGCTCCGGATTCGATATTGATCCAGAGGGTTTATATCGTGCAAAGGAAAGACACCTTGTTTAAAATAGCTACTGAAAACGGCATGACAGTAGAGGAATTAAAACGCTTGAACAATCTCAGTTCCAATGATATTAGTGTAGGACAAAAGCTCAATTTGGTTACGCCACGTGGCAATCTCCCTACCGAAAGTAGCTCTGCAGGGCTCACCGAAGAGATTGTCCGTTCTCGTGATAGAATCCGAACGGATCTCTTTATGCCAGTAGAAGGTAAGGTCATATCGGAATATGGAATCCGCAATGGAAGACCGCACAAGGGTATAGATATTGGAGCAAAGACAGGAACTCCGATTTATGCGGTCTTGGATGGTACGGTAGTCTTTTCCGGTTATCAAGGAGCATACGGAAACGTCATAGTAATGGAGCATCCGGATTTTGTGATGACAGTTTATGCTCACAATGAGAAGAATATGGTAGAGGTAGGCGCTACGGTTTCCAAGGGTCAGCAAATTGGCACAGTGGGTTCCACAGGAAATGCCAACGGCTCACATCTGCACTTTGAATATCGCATCAAAGGCAAGGCGATAAATCCGCGCAAGGTATTACCATTTGAGTAAAACAATGAAAGAAACGGCAAAGGGTGGTAGCGGATGGTAAACAAGACAAGTCGTGAAAGCGTATTTGCGGACAAGGCTCTGCAGAGCTATTTAAACGAAATTTCGAAGTACAAGACTCTCAGTCGCGATGAAGAGCACGCTTTGGCAATCAGGGCTCGGGAAGGCGATCAAGTGGCTTTAAACAAGCTGATCCAATCCAATCTCAAATTTGTCGTGAAGGTAGCCACACGCTATCAAAACCGGGGTTTGTCTCTCTCAGAATTGATCAGCGAGGGGAATATCGGCTTGATCAAAGCGATCGAAAAATTTGATCCGGACAAGGATATCAAGCTGATCTCCTACGCCATTTGGTGGATCAAACAAAGGATCATGCTTGCAGTATCGGAAAAAAGCTCATTGATCCGGGTACCGATGGGTAAGGTAAGCTCTGCTTCCAAACTCAAAGCAACCTCGGACAGGATGTTTTCTCAAACCGGAGAGACTCCCAGCTCCGAAACCTTGAGCGATCGAACCAATATCTCGGAAAAATCCATCGACCAGCTCAAAGAACAGATCATCGAGACGATATCGCTAGACGAGATTTATCAAAGTGGCGATTATAGCGAATATAGCACCAAAGACATGCTCGAAGATACAAGCCTCTCCGATCCCCAAAAACTCTATTACAGCGAAGTGATGACAAACCGTATCAACAATGCCATCAATAGCCTAGACGCACGCGAGGCAGATATCATCCGTACCTATTTTGGGCTCAACGAATCTCAAGAATCCAAAAACTTTGCCCAAATAGCAGAGGAAATGGGCTTGAGCCGGGAAAGAGTGCGGCAGATTCAAAAAGAGGCTCTGCGAAAGATTCTCTCCGAACTCAAGCCGGATGAGGAACTCTATGTGGACGAATTTGTAGAGAATTACAACTACTATTGATAACAATATAAATACCATACGCTTACAAGGAGCTACGATGTATCGTAATTTTGCTGAACTGATCGATAAAGTAAAATCTGCCCGCAAAGGCAGAGTGGTGATAGCTGCTGCCCAGACCGATTCTGTGTTGGATGCAGCAATTTTGGCTCATCGTGAAAACTTGGCAGAGAGCCTTTTGGTAGGTGATGCCAAGGCGATTGGCGAGCTACTGTCAAAGATGGCTCCGGAGCTGGTAAATAGCTTTGAAATCATCGATGTGGGCACAGACCTGAAGCTAGCAGCCGAAACTTCCGTAGCTTTGGTGAGAGAAGGCAAAGCAGATTTGATCCTCAAAGGCAAGACCGATACGGCAGTGCTTTTACGAGCCGTATTGGACAAAGAAAAGGGCTTGCGGATCAGCGATGTGATATCTGATGTGCTTGCCTATGAGCATCCCGAAGGTTTGAAGCTGATGAGTGATGGGGGGATCAATATCCTTCCCGATTTAAACGAAAAGATCGCCATCGTCAAAAATGCCGTGCAAGTGGCACATAGTATGGGCAATCCCAATCCCAAAGTGGCTCTTTTGTCCGCTGTCGAAGTAGTCAACCCCAAAATGCCCTCAACCGGAGACGCAGCTTTGATCAGTATGATGAATGCCCGAAAGCAGATAAGCGGCTGTGAGATCGAAGGTCCGCTTGCCTTTGATAATGCCATCGATGAAATGGCAGCCAAGACCAAGGGGATAGTATCACCTGTTGCCGGCAAAGCAGATATTCTCATCGTGCCCAATATCGAAGCTGGCAATATCTTTGGCAAAGCGCTTACCTACTATTGTAAATATCGCGTAGCGCATGTGGTAATGGGAACCAAAGCACCGATTTTGATCCCCTCCCGTGCCGACGATGGTGAAACCAAGATGCTCTGCATGGCGATGGGCTTGGCTTGTATTTCCTAAAAAAAGAGGTACCGGCTCTAGTTTTGACGCCGAAGCGTCTCGGTGGATTGGTATACACCGCTATGAAGTAATATGCATTTAGCGTTGCTTATGGTAGGAAAGACCAAGGAAAAGTGGCTCACGGAAGCATGTTCCGAATACCTGAAAAGGCTAAAGCCCTACCACCGGATCGAAATCATTGAAGTGGCAGATTGCCCGCTCAAAAACCAGGGCATCGATATTGTCAAAGCCAAAGAGGCGGAGAGTATCCGCCGTCTGCTTAATCCTGATGATTATCTTATTTTGCTCGATGAAAGAGGTGAACAGAAAAGATCTCTTGAATTTGCCCGATTTTTGCATAACTTATGTTTTAAGAAACGTATAGTCATCGTCGTGGGTGGCGTATATGGTACTCACGACACCTTGAAAGCAGAAGCAGCTTGCCTTTTGGGCTTGTCCAACCTTACTTTCACACACCAAATGGTGCGCTTGATATTGTTGGAACAGCTCTATCGGGCTAGTATGATCAATGCCAATAAACCCTACCATTACTAAAGGGGAAAAAATGACAGCTATAATCGCCGCAAATATGGGACCTCTTGCCCAGTCCCTGCTCATAACCGTTCAGGGCATGATGGGGATATTCATCTTCATGGGTATCTTCTATCTGCTCATCTATCTATTGGACAAATACATCAAGCCTGGAGACGAATCATGAATCCTGCCATGCAATCTAAGCCTCGGCTGGGAAATGCAAACAAAGCACTGCGTCCCTTGCTGCTGTTTTTGCTTTTGCTTTCGGCACAGCTCGTCTTTGCCAAGATTATGCTCATAGATCAGCAAGATGGTGTATTGACCCTAAAATATCAAAGCGAAGCATACCAGATTTCCCTAGTAAATGATTTTAGCTATATTCACAGCGAAAACATGAACTATCCCTCAGACTTGGGTGCGCCGCTACTACCGCAGGCTGAGTTTAAAATCGGCATTCCCGCCGATGGTGATATCAGTATCACTGTGCTATCCATGGCAATCGAAGATCACGTTTTACAAAAGCGGATTCTTCCGGTACCAAAGGTATTGGCAACCGAGGCAGGTTCGCTCTATGAATATGAGATTGATGCCGTAAAATACCAGGCTCAGAGCAAAGATATCTTTGTTCCGCTCTTGGCTGGGTCATACCGTTTGCAGAGTTTTATGCCAGTAATGGTCAAGCCTTTTGTCTATGACGGGAACTTGGGTTTGAAGGTGGTCAAAGAAGCTTTGATCCAGATTAAGATCAGCGGTAATATCGCATCCAAGAGCCTGCCGCTTTTGGACTCCTTGAGCGAACTCTTTGCCGCACAATTGGTAAACAAGGAACAGGCAAGAGGGTGGCAGCATCAGGAAAAAAACCCGATCAACTATGCGGATTTTTCGCTATCCGACTGGTGGATACGGGTTGAGACAGATAAGGACGGTTTTTTTCAGCTCACTCCAGCCCAGCTTAGTTTCTTGCCCATTGCGGATATCGATCCCCGCACCTTTAGAATGTTCAGTACCGGTGGGGGAGTAGTGAGCACGGGTATTGTCAATGCCGGTAAAGCGTTTAACGAGGTACCCATTTTAGTTATCGGCGAGGAAGATGGCAGCTTTGATAGCGGAGATTACATCCTCTTTTATGGTACAGACCGCAATGGTACAGACAAAAACGAGCTCATCAAACCCCGGCACAGCATCAATCCCTATTCTCACAATGGCGTTTATTGGCTTACCTTTGGCGGGCTTTTTAGTGGCAACCCAAATCGTATCATGATGCAACAATCTCCTGGCACCTGGGCTACAATTTTGGATAGCCAGCCGGTGAGCATGCGGATTGAGGAAGAGACGCATCGCCGGGAAGCCGAGGGATTTGACTGGTACATGACCAAACTCTTTGGGTTTAACACTGCTGAATATCAATACCAATTCAACTTGCAAGATGTGGATACCGCCAAGCCCCAAAGCCTCCAGTTTTCCATCACCCAGGAAGATGTGATTTCGACACTGCAACATCGGGTCTCTGTCTATATGAACAATTCGCAGATTCTCAATAGCGGTGCAAACAATACGAATTACTTCACATGGAGTGGCGCTGGAGAATATCTCTTTAACCGCGTTCATAATTTTTATACCAATGATATCAATACTCTGCGCTTGCGGGTGACCCGTTCCGGCACGGATAATCTTTTTTTCAATTACTATCACCTGAACTACTACCGGTACAACATCAAGCGTCAGGACCAATACATGGCATCCATACCCGCAGAAAACTACTTTCAAAACCTGCGCTTTGACTTTTCCTCCACAAGTGCCAATATCCGGGTATTCAAGGTAGAAGCTCGCAACCAGATTAGCGAAGTGCCCATCCATAACTTCAGTGGAGGTTTTTACTTTGTGAACAGCGGAATTGCCGATACCAAATTTTGGATTAGCGATGGCGCCGATCTTTATACTCCGGTATTGGTACAGCGAGCCTATCCGCGAGATTTGACAAGCGCTGCTACCCAAATCGACAATATCATCGTTACTCCGGATGAATTTGCCTCCAAAGCAGAAGAACTAGCCGCTTTTTATCTGGAGAAGTATCAGCTAAAGTCTATGGTGGTAAAGCAAAACGAGATTTTTGACCAGTTTAATGGTGGACATCCCGATCCGGCTGCCATCAAACAATTTGTGCGCTATGCTTTTCACAATTTCCCCGCTCCCAAGCTTACCTCGCTCACGCTCTTGGGGCTGGGCAGTATTGATTGGCGAAATTTTTCTAAGCAAGCTTCCGAACGCAACAAAGTGATGGTCTATCAAAAGGGCAGGGATGTATCTGATGACTTTTTGGGTATGATCAGTACCGCAGATTATCCGGAAGTGGCTATCGGCAGATATCCGGCACGGAACCTGGCACAATTGAATACCATGCTCTCCAATATGCGCGCTTATGTAGAAAATCCCAACCCTGGGATGTGGCGAAATTCAGTCTTGGTGGTAGCAGATGATCTTTCCAATGGAAACACCACAGGTGAGTACGTGCATACCATCCAAGCTCAAGATACGGCAAATTCGCTATCTCGCGGGGTATTGACAAACAAGGTCTTGGGTATGGAATATGACTATGACGAATTCCAAAACAAGCCCAAGGCACGTGATGATATGTTTGCGCATATCAATGATGGCACCCTGGTGTGGTATTATATCGGGCACGGCTCCTATGACAAATTGGGTGCCGAAGACTATCTGCATGGTGGCTCGGATATGTTTCGTTTTCGCAACAATGGCAGGCTTCCGCTCTTTGTGGCTGCCTCCTGCAAGGTTGCACACTTTGACCATTTTGGCTTTGATTCCCTGGCACAAAAGGTGGTTTTGTTGGACAACCTTGGAGCGATTGCCTCGCTGGCGGGGACGCGCGAAACCTATCCCTATCAAAACTCTCCTTTGATGATCTCCACCCTAAACTATGCCGTGAACCAAAGACAGCCAGTGGGCTACAGCATCCTGGCTGCCAAGATCGGTTATACGATCAGCAATGCAAACGATGAAAAGTATGTGCTTTTGGGAGACCCGCTCTTGCACATCGTTCCTCCGCAACGGACAGACGTCATGGAACTCAAGGTAAATGGCGAAACCTTGACCGAGCTTCAATCCAGACAAGTGGCTACGCTGACGGGTGCTTTCCCCGCGGGTATCAATAGTGGTGTAGCAGAAATAAACGTCTTTGACAGCGACCGTGTTTACAATCTGGGTCCAGGCACCAATATCGCCAATCGCGGACCGAATATCTTCAAGGGTTCTGCTACCATCAACAATTCTGCATACAATGCGTCTTTCATCGTTCCCGACGATGTCGTAAGCGGTAATTCCGGCTCGATCGTAAACTACTTTTGGGATGCTGTGGACAAAAAGGACTATGTGAACTATGCCTTTCCTATCGCCATTAGTGATAGAGCGGTAAGCATGGAAAATCCGGATGCCCCCAAGATTGAGCTCTATATCGGAAATCTGGATTTTAGAGCCGGAGATACGGTAAGCCCCACTGCCAATTTGATTGCCAAGATTAGCGATAGTAACGGGATCAACATCACCGGTTCTGCTGGTCATGGCATATTGATGATACTGGACAATGCCTCTCAACCCTTGGCGATTACCAATCACTTTGCCTACAATCTGGATTCCTATACCGAGGGGACTTTGCTCTATCCCTTTAGCGGGCTGAGCGAAGGTTATCATACTCTGCAACTCATCGCTTTTGACAACCTCAACCGCCCAGCCGTGGCAAACACCCAGTTTTATGTAAAAAAGGGTGCCGAACTAAGTATCGATAAGCTCCTCATCTATCCCAATCCAGTGAAAAAGGATGCAGAATTTACCTTTATGCTTTCGCAGGAAGCCAATCTGGAAATTGGCATCTATACCATCAGCGGAAGACGCATCCGCAATTGGAAAACTCAAGGCAGAGAGGGCTTTAACCGCATCCCCTGGAATGGTAGAGATGGCGATGGAAGCCGCCTGGCAAATAATACCTACTTCCTCAAAATCAAGGCAAAGACAACAGATGGCAAGAGCATCGAAAAGATCGAGAGGATCGTAGTTTATAAATAATCCCCATACTTTGAACATGGGAGGATGATGCTCATGAAGTACTACCTTTACAGCGAAAATGGCATCCGCTTTGAACAAGCTTCGGAAAAGAAAATTGCCGAGCTGGTGTTAAGAGATGTCCTGTCCCTGGATACCAGTATCCAAGACAGCGAAACCGGACAATGGTACCGCATTCGTGATATCCAGGCTATTGTAAACAAGATTTACGAGCCAGATGTTAAGCTCAAGTTTAACGAGCCCAATATCGACAATTACCTTGAAACCGGATATGATAGTATTTATTACAACATCTCGGCAAAAAACTTTGGAATCATGATGATCCTGACAGGCGGGCTCTTTATCTTTTATTGGTTATGGCGCAATTGGGACTATGCCAACCGGGAGCGCAAGACAAAAAGGTCTTTTTGGGCACGTATATCAGATATCTTCCATATCCACGACCTCTTTTTTGCCATCTCCAGAGATAGTGAGATCTGCTCACGCGCCGAAACCAAATACAATCCAGATACGCTCGCTTGGGCTTTGTGGGGTGCTATTCTTCTACGGATAGGCATAAACTTTACAAATTTTATCCCGATGGGATTTGATAAACTGGTTATCGTGCTCCTGACGGTGGCAATGATCCTCATCGTCAATCCCATAAACCGGCAAATCCATCAGGCAAACCAAAGCGCAAAAAATGGCTTTTCTGCTCAAACCGCTGGATACTACATGTTTGTAATTCTGATCTTTGTGCTTTTGGTGTACAGTGCTTTGATGCAAGTAATCATCTTTTAGGGTTTGGCTCAAGTGCAGAGAACAAGCGCTGACCTCTACCTCGGGATAGACATCGGTGGCAGTAGCATCAAATATGGGATCGGTAATTGTCAACATGGTTTACTCTTTACGGAGGCTATACCGGTAAACGCAACAAACTTGGAGGAGTTTCGCTGTTTGGGACAAACAATGGTAGAACGCCTTTGCCACCGCGAGCTTTGGCGGCGCGTAGCAGCTATCGGGATTGGCTCCCCCGGAATGATAGATCAGCGGCAAGCAAAGATCATCGGTACCAATCCCAATCTCAAGTTTTGGAGCGGATGCTCTCCGGCTCTTCTAATGCCACAATCCTTGTTGCTGCCCGTTTTTTATGAAAACGATGCCAATCTCATGGCTTTGGCAGAAGCGGTCAGCAACCCTCAAGACGAAGTACTAATAGGGATTACCATCGGTAGCGGTATCGGTGGTGGTATTGTCATTGGTGGCAAGGTTTTTCACGGCGCGCGTGGCTTTGCCATGGAGATCGGACATACCATCTGCGAACCACATCAAGAGCTATGTAATTGCGGTAAAAGAGGATGTCTGGAAGCGTATGCTTCTTTGAACGGAATGCGGAACCGGCTAGGAGACCTGGGCATTGATGCCGGGCAGCTCAATCTGCAAGACATACTCAAACGCAGGGAGAATGATCCGCTAGTAATGCAAGTAGTAAACAAGGGCATCGACTGTCTCGCCATGGCACTGGCAAATCTCATAACGATACTCAATCCAGACGCATTGATCTTGGGTGGCGGAGGTTCTGAAATCCCCGAGTACCCCACAGAACTTCTGTTTTCGAGGATAAAGCAATACCTTGATCCGGTTTTTGCAGAGAGTGTCCGGCTTGCCAAAGCAAGGCTCGGCAACCAAGCAGGTGTCATGGGAGCGATTGCATTGGCAGAAAAAAGTATCGCCCAGCAATAAATTGGCACTAATATAGCATGTAATGGGAACGAAAATTGCATCTCAATTGTAGCATAAAATGGGTAGAGGTAGTTATGAGAAAGAATTACTTGAGAATTAGCGCAGTGCTGCTTTTGGCAGCGATGAGCTTTACGCTTTTTGCGGTTCAGGCTTCGGGCAATTTACGCGTATTTGAGATATCTCCAAATCCAATGGAGACTTTTACGAACATTAGCTTGGAATTTCTTTCCCCGTCTAATGTAACCGTTAACCTTGAAGACGCTAGCGGCGTAGTGGTTACGACTTTTTATCATGGGAGGGTGCAAAAGGATATTAATCTGTATTGGGATAGGCACGACAACAGTGGAAATTATGTCCCCAATGGCAAGTATCAGGTGGTAATCCAGTATTCTACACGCTATACTTCCACCAAGAAGACCCTGATCTTAAAATAAGTAAATGCCTTAGGCTGTGATCTATTAGATGAATCAAAGTATTAGAAAAAAGTCCTTTACGGACTTTTTTTTGTTTCTAGAAGAAGTCTTTTCTTCACTGCGTCACTTACGCAAAAACTCCCACATATCCTCCTTGGTAATACTTCGGCAAATCCTATTTACCGGTTATGAGGCATTGCTGTTGATGAGTTTCATTGCAATGGGCATAGGCGGTCTGATCATCTTGCAAGGCAACAAGTTGCTCACCAATTTTGGTCAGGGGATTTGGGTGCATGTGATATTGGTGACGGTAGTCGTCAACGAATTGAGCAGCATTTTGACCGCCTTGGTGGTAATCGCCAGAAGTGGAACAGCGATCTCAACGGAACTGGGCAACATGGTTGTAAACAGAGAAATTGATCTGCTCAAATCCTTTGGAGTATCTCCTATATCATATCTGGTGGTGTCGCGATTGATCGGAGTGATGACCGCGATGTTGGTGCTCAGCATCTATTTTAACATCGTTGCAGTAGTGGGAGGCTGGTTTTTTTCGTCGCTCTTTTCCCAGCTTGAGTTTAGAGCCTTTATGAAGGATTTTCTTTCAGTGCTCAAGCTCTCCGATGTGTTTATGTCCTTGATCAAGCCTCTAATCTTTGGGTTTATCATTGCTCTGGTGTCATCGTTTCAAGGGATGCAGGTTTACAAGGCATCTACTGAGGTTCCGCAGCGTACTATCAAAGCGGTGGTAAATTCGATCTTTTACATCGTGGTCGTGGATATCCTGATCACCTGGCTCTTTAGGTTTTTTGGATGATCATCGAATATCAAGGTGTTTGCACGGAGCAGCTACGGGACTTGAATCTCAAGCTTGACCTGAGCAGTAGCGTGCTCATCAGCGATGAACATGAAGAGCGCGCCACAGACCTTCTCAAATGTCTTATCTATCCGGAGTATGCCATATCCGGAGATATATTTATCGATGGTGTGTTGTGCCGAGATTTCCTCAAGAAACATACGATCACGGAGATCTTTGGCTATGTGTTTGATACCGGTATCATGCTGTCCAATCTCAGCATCCGTGAAAATCTTGCGCTCCCATACAGATTGCGCTTTCCGCAACGTGTCGGCGATGAATTTAGCAGCGAAATACGGGAGTGGCTCTGTCTCTTTGATCTGGAGCTGGATTTGGAGCTGAGACCTGCATTCGTCAAAGCCTCCATCCTCAAAGAGCTGTGTTTTATCCGCACCCTAATGCTAAAGCCCAGAGTGCTCATCATCGATAATCCTCTCTATCTGCTCAATAGATTTGAGCGAGAGAACCTGATGCGCATCCTCATAGCCATCAAAGAAAATACTCCCATTTTGATCGCTTCTACGGATTTGGAAGCGTATCCGCAAATGACAATCAAGACCCTATATTGGAACAGTAAGCAACATGGATACACGGAAAAGCAAGCAAAAGCTTGACAGATTTTCGCAACTCAAATTCGCTACAGTTCATTGGGATAAAAGTATAAAATGAACTACAAGATTAAACATACCAAGCAGGTAGTCCTGCTCTTTATCGGTGTTCCCGTGCTGCTATTGATATTGGCGGTTGTCTTTATCTCTATCCAGCAAAAGCTATTTGAAAAGCGGTATTTTTACTTCACCGCGCTTTCGGATGCCAACGGGATTTCCACCCAAACTCCGATCCTATTCAAGGGTTTTGAGATTGGCAGGATCAGGACATTTAATCTCACCGACAGCGGCGAGATTGATTGTCAATTGTATATCCTCAAACGCTATAATCACATCATGCATGCCGATGGAGTGATCTCACGTAGCAGCAATCCCATTACTGGCAGGGTCACGCTAGAGTATGTAAACAATCCTGATAGCATGGTGCCTCTCAAAGATGGCAGCAGGATCCTTTCCACGGATTTTCCCGATGGAAAAGCGCTGTTTAGGAAGATATCACCCCGCTCAAACGATGCCATTTCATCGATCATTGACAACGTCAATACTCTAACCTCAGAACTCACCAAGGATAACAATGCAGACAAAGGCTCGCTCTTTCGGATTCTTACCACCGTTGCCGATGTTGCGGAGCAAACGGATAGGTCTATGCAGCAGATGAACTTGATCTTGGCGGAGCTAAACAAGTTTTCCCAAAACCTCAATCGCGATCAAAATGCCGATCAGGGCTCCGTATTTAGGATATTGAACAACACAGCCGATCTTACAGCCAAGCTGAATACGCAAATGCTGGTCATGGAAGAGATCTTGCTCTCCGTCAAGCGCAGCATGGCAAATCTGGAAAATCCCGATAGTTTGATCATCCGCATGGTCGATCCCAGTACAAACTATATCTTTGGTCCCCTCAAATCCACCTTGGAAAAGGTCGGCACCAATCTGGATGAATCTGCGCTACTCTTGCGTAGCCTCAATCGCAACAACCCAGAGATCATCCTTATGATCGAAAACCTCAACCAAACTCTGAACAATGCCAAAAAGACTCTGGAAGGGATAAACAACAACCCCCTCATCAGGGGAGGGATAAAACCCTCCGCCACACCCACAGCACCCCAATCCGGAAAGATAAAGGAAATGCCCCATGAAAACTAAGACTATTATTCCGCTAATCGCGATTTTGATACTGATTATGTCATGCTCCAGCCTGCCGAAGAGCATCCCCTCACCAGACAAACAAAACTATGATGCCTTTTTGACAATGGCACACAGGGCAGAGCAAAACCGGAATTTTGCGCAAGCTCAAGAGTTTTACGCTAAAGCTCTGAATGGCTATAAACTACTAGCCGATCCCAATGGCGTGATGGAGGTCTATTCCGGATTTGCCAGAATCGCCTTGCTGCAAGATATACAGCCGGACTTTGATACCTGGTATGCCAAGATGCAAGACATGAACGTAAATCTCTATAGCGCAAATTGCCACTATATGGTTTTGATAGACCTCTATCGGTTGCATCAGCTCCAAAGCTGGAAGGAGCTAAACAACTATGCCATCGTTAAAGACGATTTCCCGATAGTGGCAAAGCTGCAAATCCTTAGCTACAAGGTACAGACCAATTCCCTCTTGGGCATCAATGATCCCGATAGCTGGAAGCAGCTTGTTAGCGCATATTACAAGGCAAAAAAACAGCAGCCCAAACCCGCTTCTGCGCTCTCTATGGAAGCCTATAGCATAGCCTATTACTTTATGGCGATCAAGGACTACAAAAAAGCGGAACGCTATATCGATCAAGCGATTTACTATGATTATACCTCTGCAAGCTATTCCAGCTTGGCTACCAGTCTTTTATTGGCGGCTACGATCGCCGAAAAAGCCGGAGACATGAGAACTCAGCGAGCCTCATTGATGCGTGCCAAGATGATCTATGAAGGCTTGGGCGATGCCAAGGCTAGCCAGGAGATTCAACAAGTATTGGAGGGTTCGGAATGATGATAGCAGACCTAAAAGGCAAAAATGCCCTGATCCTGGGAGTGGCAAATGACCATTCCATTGCCTATGGCATTGCCAAAGCGCTTTCCGGTAGGGGTGCCAATATCGGACTTTCCTATGCCTCTACAGCATTGATCAAAAGAGTAGTGCCCATCGCCGAAGAGCTAAATGCCAAGTTTTGCCTGCTCTGCGATCTCAGTAAAGACTATGATATCAAAGAACTCTTCTCCCAAATCCGTACTTACTTTGACCAGATCGATATCATCGTGCATAGCGTTGCCTATGCTCCCAAAGATGAGCTTAATAAATCCTTTGTGCAGACGGGCAGGCATGGCTTTCTTACCGCTATGGATATCTCCGTTTATTCTTTGATTGCCATTGTAAACGAAGCCTTGCCACTTATGTGCGAAGGCTCTTCTATCCTTACACTCAGCTATTATGGAGCCAATAAAGTAGTGCCAAACTATGGCGTGATGGGAGTGGCAAAAGCAGCTCTGGAAGCCACTGTCCGCTATCTTGCCCACTCTTTGGGAGAGCGACAAATCCGTGTCAATGCCATATCCGCGGGACCCATCCGCACACTCTCTTCCCTGGCTATCTCAGGCTTGGGCACCATGCAAAAAAAGATCGAAAAAAACGCACCGTTGGGACGCAATATCACCCTTGATGATATTGCCGGCAGTGCATTGTATCTTCTCTCAGACCTCTCTTCCGCAGTCACCGGTGAAATTCACTATGTGGATGCGGGAATAAACATCATGGCGTAGCGTATGAAACAATTTATCAATGCCTATATTGCCACTACGACCACAGCTCTGAAAAGAGTCTGTGTGCTCTTTGACGACAAGATCATCAAAATCGCCAAAGAAGAGATCGAAACCGAAGAACCGGTGGAAACCATCGATTTGGAAGGTAAAATCCTCCTCCCCGGAGCTGTCGATATTCATAGCCATATCCTCAGCAGTGCCGAGAGCAGCGCAAAAGACATAGAAAACATGAGCAAAGCCGCGCTGCTAGGCGGTTGGACGACTATTGCCGAGATGAGCTATCATACCGAAAATCCGCTCTTCAACCGCCAAAACCTGGATACCGTCAAACAGGTAATAGATCAGCATTCATATATCGATCTTGCCCTCTGGGGACATGTAGATATTGACGATTATCCCTATCACAGCGAAGCGGCTCAAGACCTTTGGGCAAAGGGAGTAGTGGGCTTATTGCTTATGCATCCTTCCATCAATCCCAAGGTTTCTGATATCTCATATACGGAGATCATGGACCTCTTTTTGGATATCTACGATTCTGACACTGCTTTTGCCATTCAGGGTTATGACTTGGAAATAGCAAAAACCTATAGCCCCACCGCCCAGCTCTCCGGCATCAAAAAAGTCCTGCGCCGGATGCAAGAAAACCCGATTCATCTACCTCGTATCTCAGGTTTTGAAACCGTGGAATTTGTAAACGGCATCTCCAAAAGGTCTGATGTATCCTATGCCCTCAATTTTCGGGATATGATGCTACACTTTTCCGAGATAGATGGTGCCAATCCCCTCAGCCATGCCTATAGCGAAAGATTTGTGGAACTGATGGAACTCTTTCGCACCAATAAAATCTATCTGCTCTCAAACAATGCTGGCAATGCAAATCTCAATAATGGCGATATCTTTGATTGCGAGAGCTATCACACCCTGAAGTACAGCTATCTTTGGGCGCTTTCGGAGCTATGGAAAAAACGCAAGTTTACCCTGCATAGCATCATCAAAATGACCTCCGAAAACCCTGCCAAACGCATGGGGCTTTATCCATACAAGGGATGCTTGGATATCGGCTCCGATGCAGATTTTGTGATCTATGATCCCGAAACCACTACGCAAAGTGATTTGCCTATATTAGGTGGCGGAACTTTGGAGCTTATAGGAGCAATCTCAAATGTTTACATTCGTGGAGAGTGTGTCTTATCCCCGGATGGCTTGATGCGCAAAGGTAGGTTTTGCACTAGGCAAAACAGCCCCAAGCGCAGACACAATTCCAGTACTTGGATCTAAAAAAACACACCTGTGGTGCCAATCTCTTGCTTGCCACACAACCCCTGCCACTTTGGCTATCGGCAGTACAAGATTGGTAGTACAGGTAAAGAGAAATAAATGAAGGATATCCTCCGCTCTCTTGTCGAGACTCTTTCTGCTCTCTCGGAGCTGAAATGGGTAGTAGTTCACAATCACTGGCAAACGGATTTCTTGCGCTTTTACCGTAGCCAAACCAACTATAACATCACCAAGGAAAACGATTCCATTGGGGTGAGCCTATACAAAGGCAAAAAGAACTATGCTTTTAATATCGACAATCCCAATCAGGAAAAGATCGATACCGCCATTGCCAAAGCCCTTGCAATCATCGATTCCCTACCCGAAGACCCAGATTTTGTGGATATCGAAACCGATCTTCGCCGTGCTAATAGCAAAGCCAGTCCAAACAACATCAAAGCCCTGAGCCTCGAGACCAAAACCCAGATCCTCGATACCCTAGCCAAAGCTGTAGCACCATACAAGTTCTCCATCTATGGTACCTTTATCTGCAATTACTCGCAAAGGCAACTGCTCAATAGCAATGGCTTGGACAAGTCTTCGGATACTTCACCCATCTATTTGGAGGTGAAAGCCGTGCACGATGAAAGCCAGGTAACCGTATTGGAAACATTTGGTGGTGAAGATTTTAACCGCTTTGATCTGGAAGACTTTAGCTCACGATTGGTACAAAAAGTACTCTATGCTACTTCCGAGATTGTAGATGTGGAACCCGGAGCCTATGAAGTAGTACTTGCTCCGCGATGCATTGCCGAATATGTACAATATCTATGTTATGGAATGAGCGCTCAAGCTTTGGATCAGCACAGCAGCTTTTTTGAAGGCAAGATCGGCGAGCAGGTTTTCCCGGAAAATATCACCATCGTGGACGATCCTAGCGATCCCGATATCATCAGCTCTTCCTATAGTTATGATGGACATCTCTATCAGAGGCTACCCCTTGTCGAAAAGGGAGTATTCAAAAACTTCTTTACCGATTGCTATTACTCACACAAAACCGGACTGCCCGAAAATGGCAATTCTGGAAATTGTAT
>Ga0116204_1000592_pt1 | contig 20685 bp, 21 predicted proteins | sample LakKivwa52mmetaG_FD_94481 | JGI IMG/M metagenome (GOLD analysis project Ga0116204, IMG submission 94481) | Anoxic lake water microbial communities from Lake Kivu, Rwanda to study Microbial Dark Matter (Phase II) - Lake Kivu water 52m metaG | ecosystem: Environmental > Aquatic > Freshwater > Lake... | reverse complement strand
CTGTTTGTTGCAAACAAACCAGATAGCCATGACATTTGCTTTGTGCCATCTGGTGATAATGCTGGTTGGCTGCGGGAGCGATTAGGCTCTGAAACTGGCGATATTGTTGATCAATCTGGAAAAAAACTTGGTGAACACAAAGGTGCTTATACCTACACAATTGGCCAAAGGCGAGGTTTAGCTTTAACTGTGCCAGATCCAACTGGTGAGCCAAGGTATGTATTAAAGATTGAACCAAAAAGTAATACTGTGGTGGTTGGCAGCCATGATGCACTTGCTGTTTCAACAATTAGTGCCACCCCACCTACCTGGTGTGGTCCAATCCCAGAGGTAAATAAAACTTTACGTGGTTTTGCCCAAGTTCGAGCACATGGTGAAGCACTTGCCTGTGATTACAAATTTGATGGCACAAATTTGATTGCCTATTTGGATGAGCCGGTATTTGGCTTAGCAACTGGTCAAGCATTGGTTATTTATGACAATGATCGTGTAGTTGGCTCTGGCACAATCTGCGAAACTATTTAAAATGACCACCCAGATTCGCCACAAAATCCAAGAGTTATCCGAAGAGATTGCCGATCATCAGTTTAAATACTACGTATTGGATGCACCAACAATTACCGATGCAGCATTTGATAAGTTGTGGAAAGAGTTAGTTGAGTTAGAGAAAAAGTATCCCCAGTATCGGCTGGAGAGTTCACCAACCCTGCAGGTAGGTGGGGGATTTTCCACCTCCTTTGCTCAGTTTGATCATATTGAGAAGATGATGAGCTTAGATAACGTCTTTGATGAATCGGAGTTAGCAGCTTGGTTTGATCGAATTGAAAAATCAGATGTTGAAAACAGTTGGTTGTGTGAGGTTAAAGTTGATGGATTGGCTATTAATTTACTTTATGAAAATGGCAGATTAACCCGGGCATTAACTAGAGGAAATGGCACAACTGGTGAGGATGTGACATTAAATGTTAAGACGATTAAATCTGTGCCAACAGAGCTTTCTGGAAAGAACCTACCTGCCACACTTGAGGTAAGAGGTGAGGTATTTTTCCCGCTTCAATCATTTGATGAGTTAAATGATTCGTTAGAGGAGGCTGGCAAAGCTAGATTTGCTAATCCAAGAAATGCAGCAGCTGGCTCATTACGGCAAAAAGATCCAAAGATCACCGCCTTACGCCCACTAGATGTTGTAGTTCATGGGATCGGTGCTGCAACTGGAGTTAAATTTGAAAAGCAATCAAATGCTTATGAGCTACTAAATGGTTGGGGATTGCCCACAAGTAAGCGCTATAAAGTAGTTTCATCACGGAAAGAAGTTTTAGATTTTATAAAAGGTTATGAGAAGGATCGCCACAGTGTTGAGCATGAGATTGATGGTGTAGTTATCAAGGTAAATGAGATATCTGCACAAAACACATTGGGTTATACCTCCCGAGCCCCAAAGTGGGCGATTGCTTATAAGTATCCGCCTGAAGAGGTGGTAACAAAGTTATTGGATATAAGGGTAAGTGTGGGCAGAACTGGGCGAGTAACACCATTTGCATTTATGGAGCCAGTAAAGGTGGCTGGTTCAACAGTTACCAATGCCACGCTGCACAACGCTCAAGAGATTGTTCGAAAAGGTATCTTAATCGGGGATACGGTTTTGATTCGAAAGGCCGGGGATGTAATCCCAGAGGTGCTTGCACCAGTTGTTGATAAACGAGATGGCAGTGAAAAAAGTTTTGTTATGCCAAGTAAGTGTCCTGAGTGTGGTAGCAAATTAAGAGCAATGAGTGCAGGTGATGTTGATATTCGTTGCCCAAACTCTCAATCATGTCCTGCTCAAGTAGTTGAGCGATTGTTCTATATCGGCTCTAGATCAGCTTTAGATATTGATGTTTTAGGTTATGAGGCAGCTGCTGCGCTTTTGGCAGATAAGTTAGTCACTGATGAAGGTGATCTATTTGGATTAACAGTTAAAGAGTTAGCAAAATCTGAGTTTTTTAAAAAGAAGGATGGCTCACTAAGTGTGATTGCTGATCGATTTGTTTCCGGATTAGAGGTGGCAAAAAATAGGCCACTTTGGCGGATTTTAGTTGCGTTATCTATCCGACATGTTGGGCCAACTAGCGCTCAAGCTTTGGCAAACAAATTTGGTTCGATTGCAAATATTCAAAAGGCAAGTGCGCAGGAGTTGGCAGATATTGATGGTGTAGGTCAGGTTATGGCTGAGGCAATTGTGGAGTGGTTTAATATTGATTGGCATAAGCAAATCATTAAAAAATGGGAGAAGGCAGGTGTTGCATTAGTTGATGCACCTAAAGAAAAATTAAAGCAAACTTTGGCTGGCTTAACTCTTGTTGTGACTGGATCCCTAACTGATTTCACCAGGGATGGCGCAGCAGAGGCGATCACATCCAGAGGTGGAAAGGCTTCATCCTCAGTATCTTCAAAGACAGACTTTGTAATTGCCGGAGATGCTGCCGGATCTAAGTTGGATAAAGCACAAGAGCTAGGAATTACCATCCTTGATGAGGCTGGATTTAAAAAACTACTGGAGAAAGGGATAAACTAGCCACATGTTGTATCTAAGTGAAGAGTTACGAGAGCTGCCAATCTCACCTGCCGCTTTTGGCCTCTTAACCTTTGCAATTCTTTCATTACTTCTTTATTTAACACTTCGCATTGACCGGGATTAATTATTGTCGCGGTAAGTAAAGAGTTTGGGATTGTTGGCGGAAGCTTTGATCCAATTCACCTAGGACACCTTCATCTGATAAAAGAGATCGCAAATAGATTTGAAAAAGTGCTGGTAATTCCAGCGGGAACTCCTTGGCTTAAGGAAAAACCGCCAGTAGCAAGTGCTGAGCAAAGATTTCAAATGGCAGATCTTGCCGTTACCTCCATGGGATTAAGTGAAAAAGTTGAGGTGCTGCCAATTGAGGCCAGAAGAGCAGGTAATAGTTACGCAATAGATACTGTTACTGAGTTAAAACAAATCTATCCAAATACAAACTTCACATTAGTTTTAGGCTCTGATGCAGCTAATAATCTTGGCAAATGGCATAGGTCAAAGGAGTTATTGGAGCAGGTTAAGGTTTTAGTTATTAAGCGTCCAGGTGCACAAAGTTCTGAATATGATGAAGTTTCTATCAAAGCCTTAGATATATCCTCGACCAAGGTTAGGCACTCAATTGCAAAACGAGAGAATGTAAGTTCATTGCTGCCAGCAAAGGTAGTTACCTACATCAGAGAGTATGGTTTATATGGCAGTAGGTAGCAGAACTATTGAGTTAACCAAGATTGCAGCACAAGCACTTTCAGATAAGTTGGGCAGTGAAATTGTGGCAATCGATCTTTCAGAGCAATTGGTTTTAAACCAGGTCTTTTTACTGGTGACGGGAAATAATGAGCCACAGATGCAGGCTCTATCAGATGAGGTGCAGAAAAAACTCGCTCAGGCAGGTGAAAAACCAGCTCGTAAAGAGGGAAGTGGTGGATGGATTTTGCTTGATTACACAGATTTAGTTGTGCACATACAAAGTGTTGAGCTTCGCAACTACTACATGCTTGATCGACTTTGGAATGATTGTCCAAAACTAGAGTTGGATTTAGCGGGGGTAGATAGGTAATGAGTAACTCATCATCGCCCATTAGGGTAGTACTTTGGCGGCATGGTCAAACAGATTGGAATGTTGAAAATCGCTTTCAAGGCCACTCTGATATTCCGCTAAACAAAGTCGGTGAGTATCAAGTAATTCAAGCAGCTGAAGTTTTAGTAGGTCTTAAACCAAATCGAATAATTTCTAGTGATTTAATCCGTGCCCAATCAACCGCTGCCGCTCTTGCCAACTTAACTAATCTAAAGGTTGAGATTAATCCTGGACTAAGAGAGACAAATGGTGGATTATGGGAGGGCAAAACTGGCATTGAAAATCGCACCTCACATGGAGAGTTGTTTGCAAACTGGTATGAGGGTGGTGATGAACCAGCTGGTGTCACAGGTGAGCGACGAAGTGATGTGGCAAAGCGAGCGGTGGCGGTAATTGAAAAAGAAACTGCGAACTTTACTGGCACAATTGTTTTTGTAACACATGGCGGAACGGTGAGAAGTATTTTAGGTTCAATTCTTAAGTTGCCAATTGCGCAATGGGGTGTAATTGGTGGGCTATCAAATGCATGTTGGTCGGTATTAGAGTTAACAAAACATCACACCGGATCTCGTTGGTTTTTAGCAGAGCACAATGCTGGCTCATTACCTGAGCCTGTCTTTGGAGATGATGCGGTTAATTAGATAAGGTTGGCCCTTACTTTAAATAGCGGGGCTGTGGCGCAGCTGGTAGCGCACTTGCATGGCATGCAAGGGGTCAGGGGTTCAAATCCCCTCAGCTCCACTTAATTAAAAAGGAATATAAGGAGTAGCAGTGCCTAAAGTATCAACCTTGCCAGATAACTGGAGTGCATCTGATATTCCTGATTTAACTGGCAAGAGATTTTTAATAACTGGTGCAACCTCAGGTATTGGTTTATCAGCAGCAACTGAACTTGCTCGTCGTAATGCCTATGTTGTGATCACCGCCCGAAGTGCAGACAAGGCACGGGATGCGATAAGGAAAATTGGGCCAGGTTTAGTTGATTACATCCTGCTTGATTTGACTGATTTAGAGTCGGTAAAGCGTGCTGCTGCCAGAGTTGATCGAGCATTTGATGTTGTTGTACTAAATGCTGGAGTGATGGCAACGCCATTCACAAAGACTGTTGATGGCTTTGAATTGCAGATGGGTACTAACCACCTTGGTCACTTTGCTTTTGCCGGTTTGATTAAAAATCAAATTAAAGACCGTCTAGTTGTTGTCTCCTCATTTGCACACAAAATGGGCAGTTTTGGCGATAACACAATTGATTCCATTCGTAATATTTGCCTAGGGGTTGGTAAGTATCAAAAGTGGCAGGTGTATGGTGCAAGTAAATTAGCTAATCTCTTATTTGTATCTGAGATTGAACGGCTTCGAATTCAAAATAACTGGCCATTTATTCCAATTGCAGTTCACCCAGGTTATGCCGATACAAATTTGCAGGCGGTTGCCTCGCAGCTGCGTGGGGCTAAGCTTGAAGAGCAGATCACGATGAAGATCAATAAGATATTTGCCCAGCCATCATCGCAAGGAGCACTACCAACTCTTGCTGCTTGTGTTTATCCAGATTTGATTGGCGCTAGCTTTATTGGGCCAAATGGATTTTTAGAGATGCGAGGTGCGCCAAAATTAACCCGTGCTAAAGCACTGGCCTATGATCAAACTTTGGCGAAAAACTTATGGCAGGTTAGCCAAGAGTTAACCAAGGTAAGTTGGTTTTAGTAATGCATGAGGCGTATGAGTTTAAAGCGGTGCAGGATAAGTGGCTGCCAATTTGGGACAAATTAGCACCATTTAAATCTGGCAAGGATGATGATAAGCGTCCTAAAAAATATGTATTAGATATGTTCCCTTATCCATCTGGGGATCTACACATGGGACACGCTGAGGCATATGCATTAGGTGATGTGATCGCCAGATACTGGTTGCAAAAAGGATTTAATGTAATGCACCCAATTGGTTGGGATGCATTTGGATTACCGGCTGAGAATGCTGCAATAAAGCGAAATGCTGATCCAAGGGCTTGGACTTATGAAAACATCGCAGTTCAGAAATCTTCCATGCGCAGATACGCCTGTTCCTTTGATTGGGATCGGGTTTTGCATACTTGTGATCCTGAGTATTACAAATGGAATCAATGGCTATTTTTACAGATGTTTGAAAAGGGTTTGGCGTATCGAAAAGATTCACCAGTTAATTGGTGCCCAGATTGTCAAACAGTATTAGCAAATGAGCAGGTGGTAGCTGGGCTTTGTGAAAGATGCGACAGCGCAGTCACAAAGAAAAAGTTAAATCAATGGTATTTAAAGATCACTGATTACGCCGATCGCTTGCTAGATGATATGGATCAACTTGAGGGTAAGTGGCCAGAAAAAGTCTTGCAAATGCAACGAAATTGGATTGGTAGATCTACTGGTGCACAGGTTGATTTTGCAGTGGATGGCTTGGATCAAATTATTACCGTCTATACCACTCGGCCAGATACCTTATATGGCGCAACCTTTATGGTGGTGGCAGCAGATTCAGATCTTGCGGCAAAGTTAGTTGTTGGCACCTCAGTTGCGGCAGAGTTTAAAAAGTATGTTGAAACTGTTAAGGCCGCCTCTGATATTGATCGACTAGCAACAGATCGAGTAAAAAGTGGTGTCTTTTTAAATCGGTATGCAATTAATCCAGTAAATGGCGAAAAGATTCCAATTTGGGCATCGGATTATGTCTTAGCAGATTATGGAACTGGGGCGATTATGGCAGTTCCTGCCCATGATCAGCGAGATTTAGATTTTGCAAAAGCAATGAAGCTGCCGGTAAGAGTTGTCATTGATACTGGCTTAGAGGATCCAAATACCTCAGGGGTTGCAACCGATGGTGATGGCAAGGTTATTAACTCAGGATCCATCACTGGCCTATCGAAGGATGAGGCAATAGGAAAGATAATTTCAGAGCTTGAAAGTAAAAAACTTGGAAAAGCAACAAAGAATTACCGCCTGCGAGATTGGCTGATCTCCCGCCAGCGTTTTTGGGGAACGCCAATCCCAATTATTCATTGTGATAGTTGTGGCCAAGTGCCAGTACCTCAATCTCAATTACCAGTTGAGTTACCAGATGCTAAAGGTTTGGATCTAAAACCAAAAGGAACTTCACCTTTAGGAGCTGCCACAGATTGGGTAAATGTCTCCTGTCCTAAGTGCAACGCCCCCGCCAAACGTGATGCTGACACTATGGACACCTTTGTTGACTCCTCTTGGTACTTTCTTCGCTACACATCGGTTAATAATCATAATGTGGCCTTTGATAAAAAATCAGTTGAGACTTGGCTACCAGTTGACCAATATGTTGGTGGTGTAACCCATGCGATTTTGCACCTTTTATACTCTAGATTTTTCACCAAGGTATTACATGATCTTGGTCTTTTAAACTTCACCGAACCATTTACCCGCCTTTTAAATCAAGGAATGGTCTTAATGGATGGCTCTGCCATGAGTAAAAGCCGAGGAAATCTTGTTAAGTTATCTGATGAGTTAGATAAGCATGGCGTGGATGCAATCCGACTATCAATGGTATTTGCCGCACCTCCTGAGGATGATATTGATTGGGCAGATGTATCCCCAGCTGGTTCATTAAAGTTTTTAAACCGCGCTTGGCGAATAAGTCAGGATGTGACCAGCAAAGCCGGGGTTGATTTTAAGAGTGGAAATATTGATCTAAGAAAAGTAACTCATAAATCACTTTCAGATATTGAGTTAGCAGTTGAATCATTTAGATTTAATGTTGCAATCGCCAGGGTTATGGAGTTGGTCAATGCCACTAGAAAGGCGATTGATACTGGCTGTGGTCCATTAGATCCAGCAGTTCGTGAAGCAGCAGAGGCGATTGCTATCTGTCTATCTCTGGTTGCCCCTTACACCGCTGAGGATATGTGGGAAAAGCTTGGACATAAACCTGCGATTGCAAATGCTGGTTGGCCAGCAATTGATAAGTCATTGTTAGGTGTTGATAATGTAATTGCAATCTTGCAGATCAATGGAAAAATCAAAGATCGAATAGAGGTGCCACCAAATATTTCAAATGAGGCACTTGAGCAGTTAAGCCGAGAAAATGCTGAGATAAAAGCAGCCTTAGCTGGTGCTATAGTGAAAAAGGTAATTACCGTTGCGCCTAAATTAGTAAATTTTGTAGTTTAAATTACACCCACCCAACTACTAATTCCCTTTTTGCAAGGCTAACCTTTGCCTATGAAAAAATTGGCACTAACCCTCTTATTGGCACTTGCTGCTCCAAATGCTTTTGCAGCAGATACAGGTGGTTCAGCTCCTGCCCCAGCTCCTGCCTCCACTCCCGCGCCAGTTGCAGCGACAACGCCAACGCCAACGCCAACTCCAACTCCAACTCCCAAGTATGAGGTGGCAACTCCTGCTCCAACACCTACTCAAACGGTAGCCATAAGTAGTTTAAGTAGTGATTTGGCATCAGTACGAGGATTAATTGCAAACAAGAATTACTCAGCAGCACTTACTGCTTTAAAAGCTGCCGATAGAAAATACCCAAACAATGCTGATATCAATAACTTAGCTGGATATAGCGCAAGAAATCTTAAGCAGTACAAGGCAGCTGGCAGATACTACGCAAAGGCGCTTAGAGTAAATCCGAATCACCTTGGTGCGTTGGAGTATCAAGGAGAGTTGTTTGTGTTAACTAAGAAAATCGGTGCAGCAAAGAAGAATTTAGCAAAGTTAAAAACCCTATGTGGGATTAATTGCGAAGAGTATTTAGAGCTAAAGCAGGCGATAGGTAATAAATAGCAGTTACTGGGCTATTTGAAGTTAAACTAATCTAATTATTGGAAGCCTCATGCAGATTATTTTGATTCCAAAGTTGGTCAACAATTTCCTCTGTTGTGATTTGCTCAATGATTTCTATGTTTTCTGATTCATAAAAGAATTTAACCCCCTCTAAAATCACCTTTCTTGCCAATGAGAAATCATTATTTGAGTAGCCCACTCCATAATCTTGAGTGTATGCGGTCCATTGCCCATCGGTCTGGTAAAAATAGATTTTTACAGTTTTCAATGAATTACCTCCCATGCCTGCTCCTCGGTTAACTTTGCATTGTTGATTAAAATCCTTTTAATTATATGTCCACTAATTTCATCGCTATCATGCCAACTAAAATTTATCACATGGCGACCTTCGGCGTGAAGTATTCGATGTGACCCTGCCACCTTTCTTTTCAAATAGTAGTTTAGTGGTTGCCTGGTAAGAATTCTATAAAAAACTTTTGCATTTAGTGATGGAAATTTTCTCATCCCCGAATTATTATTACAAGAGTAGTCAGATGAATTTATTTATCCACAACACAATCAGTTATTAATTGATATAAATAAATACTATAAGTAGTGTTATCAAATGAAAGTAATACTTGGATTACTTAAATCATCACACTTTGGCCCAACCATGGCGGTTACAGTAATTTCAGCTTTGCTAGCAACAAATCTATGGTGGGAAGGACCAGCTCTTGTTATCGCCTTTGGCGTATTTCTAGGTCAACTTCTTGTTGGCTGGAGTAATGATTTAAATGATTATTCAGATGATATAAAACATAATCGCACCTTAAAACCACTAGTAAATGGTGAGGTTACTCCTAAGCAGCTACTGAAAGCCGTAAAAATTTGCGCACCTTTTGCAATAATCTTTAATCTCTTTGGGCCCCTTGGTATTAAAGGTGGCTTAATTTATTTATTTGGCGTAGGTATGGGTGTGGCTTATAACTTTTACTTTAAATCCACACTCTTCTCACCCCTGCCATACGCACTAGCCTTTGCAGCTTTAGTTTCATCGATAGTTATTTCAACTGATCAAACCCCACCAATTTGGTTGATTACCTGCGGAGCACTCCTTGGAGTGGCAGCACACTTTGCAAATGTGCTTAAGGATATAGATCAAGATCTTGAGTCTAAGATCAAGGGATTACCACAGCGATTGGGCAAGAGAGCCTCTCGCATAATCTGTGCCAGCTTATTAATTGGCACAACATTGATCCTGCACTCACTGGTTGGCAATACACCATTATTAGTAATCGGGCTATTAGCAGCAGCAATTACTACCATCGCGCCAAACTCAGTAATCTTTAAGTCTTTGATTATTACTGTAATTGTTGATCTAATCTTGTTTTTAAATGCAGTTGATTCTGAACTTAGTAGTTTAGTTATTTAGATACTTGCCTTATTAAGGCATTACTAAGAGTATTGCCCTATGAGACGGATAGTTGTAATTGCTCTGCTGCTCTCACTTCTCTCACCTACCAATACCCAAGCTGCAACAGATGCCTTAACTGTGTTAAATAACTTAGAGGTAAAGGGCAGAGCGCCTAAGACTGGGTATGCCAGAGCCCAATTTCCACATTGGTCAGATCCAGATCGAAATGGTTGTGATGCTAGAAATGACACCTTAAAACGAGATCTTACAAATATCACCTTCAAAGAAGGAACGAGAGAGTGCAAGGTGATTGCTGGGCAATTACTAGATCCATTTAGTGGCAAGGTGATTACCTTCTCTACTAACAAGGTAGTAGTTGATATTGATCATGTGGTGGCCTTATCTAATGCTTGGCAAACTGGGGCTGCCTACTTTGATAAAAATAAACGCAGCCAAATTGCCAATGATCCACTTAATTTATTGGCGGTTGATGCCAAGTTAAATAGAAAAAAAGGTGATGGCGATGCTGCCACCTGGCTGCCGCCTTATAAAGCATTTCGCTGTGAGTATGTGGCTAGGCAGGTTGCAGTAAAGGCAAAGTACGGGTTGTGGGTGACACAGCCAGAGAAGGCGGCAATAGGTAAAATTTTATCAACCTGTGTTGGTCAAAAACTGCCAGCTTAATCTTTATCGGTAGAGTAATAGCATGTGTGGCAGATATGCATTAAATATCTCAGGAGATGATTTAGCACTTGAGTTTGCAGCTGGTAATGCCAATGTGGCACTCACCTCAAGTAATTGGAATATCTCACCCACCACACCAATTCCATTTATTGCATCCGATGACTTAAGTGGTGATAGTCGGCAGATAAGTATTGCTAGGTGGGGATTAATTCCATCCTGGGCAAAGGATGCTAGTAGGCAATCAAATGCGATCAATGCCAGAGTGGAATCAATTGCACAAAAGCCCACCTTTAAGAGCGCATTTAAATCTAGAAGATGTTTAATACCAGCAACTGGATATTATGAGTGGGCAACTGAGCTTGGCCAATACAAACCAAAGCAGCCTTTTTATATCTCCAATAAAGATAACAGCACAATAGCCATCGCTGGTATTTATGAGCAGTGGATTAATCCCCAAACATCCTCACCAATTACCACTGCAGCAATTATTACTAGGCAGGTGGCTGGGATATTAAAACCAATTCACCACCGGATGCCGGTGATACTGCCAAGGAGTTTATGGAGTGACTGGCTTAGTAATAAATCTTTATCACCGCAGGAGATAGGTGAGTACTTAAAGATGATAGATCTAGAAAAACCAGATACTGGATTGACCTTTTGGCCAGTATCGGATGAGATTAATAATGCCAGAAATACTGGCGCTCAATTGGCAGCACAAATAGAGCTACCACCTGCTGGCACACTTTTTTAAAACTCCTCACCTGCCAGTAACCCACTTGCCACTGTCAGTGGGGTTTAGTATCTTATCGAACAAATGTTCGAACGCAAAGTAAGCCCAAATCCAAGCCAAAATCAGCTAACCAAGATCTGCCTGACTACCCAAAGTGGGCAACCGGTTGAGTTTATTTATCAAGGGGTGCGCTTTCATATCAGTGAGGTATTAACCACCTGGCTGCAAAGTAGCTCTTGGTGGCAGGAGATTAACTCTGATCAGATTAATGAGCAGGTAAGTAGGTATTGGCAGGTGGAGGCTGCACCAATTGGCGCACTCACCACCTTTGAGATTGAGTTTAATCAAGGTGATAACTCTTGGCAGATTAGGCCAAGCTCTCGAAGCAAGTAAAAATGGTTAAAGGATTTACCCACCTATCAGTTGCCTCTAACTACTCCTTTAAGTATGGGGTTAACCACCCAGAGGATTTAGTAGCTAAAGCTGCCCAATTAAATATGAGCGCCTTAGCATTAACCGATATTGATAATTTAGCTGGCGCAGTTAGATTTGCCCAAAGTTGTGAAAGTTATGGGATTAACCCAATTCTTGGCATCAATATTGGTTTTATTCAAAAGCAATCTCGAATCACCCTACTTGCCAAGGCTGGCAAATTATCATCCCTTTATCGGTTAGTAACCGCCATTAATACCAACACCAGTGATGGGGTGTTAACTGTTGAGTTATTAGAAAAATTTAATCAATACTCAGCTGATTTAATTGCATTATTTGGGGTGCAATCTCAATTAATTAGTAATCTACTTGCCAGAAAAGAGGGAGCTGCTTTAAGTATCTACCAACTAGCTCGAGGCTACTTTGATCAGGTAGTAATTGAGTGCACTAGTCACCTGGAGCGCAGTGGGAACTTAAGATCAACTGCAAATGCAGCAAAATCCCTAACCTTTGCCAATAAACATCAAATACCTGCGGTAATTACCAATTCAGTTAGATTTCTAGATCACTCAGATGGACCGGTGGCAGATCTACTAGATGCCAGCCGCAAACTATCCCTAATTAGTGATGCCACAATTGAGCGAAGCAATGGTGAGGCTTACCTAAAAGATAGCCAGGCTATGGGTTATCTTGCTGATCAAATATCAACTCAAGCAGGGCTTTTTGATGGGTATCAATTAATAAAAACTACCCAAGATATTGCCCAAATCTGCCAATTAAAACCAAGGGGTGAGATTGGCCTTGGCGGTGTTCACCTGCCTGAGCCAACCTTGTTTAATGCAAGTAACCAAGCGCAGTTACTGGCACAACTTGAGCAAAAGGCAGCGGCAAATATTGATTACTACTACCCAGCTGATTTAAAAAAGGTTGCAGCACATCGGCTTGAGCAGGAGATAAACACAATTGGTCAATTAGGTTTTACCTCCTACTTTCTTACCGTAGCTGGCATTGTTGATTCAGCAAGAGGTCTGGGCGTAAGAGTTGCTGCCCGGGGAAGTGCGGCGGGATCTTTAACCTGTCACCTACTTGGTATCTCGGAGGTTGATCCAATTAGTAATGGCTTACTGATGGAGCGGTTTTGCTCGTTAGAGCGAAATGAGTTACCAGATATTGATATTGATGTTGAATCAGATCGAAGGTATGAGATCTATGACCTAATCTTTAAAAGGTATGGGGATACCAATTGGGCGAAGGTGGGCAATCAAGGGCGGTGTGCCACAGTTTCAATGGTGGAGCGATACCGCGCTCGCCATGCAATTAGAGATGCAGGAAATGCGTTAGGGGCAGATCGAAGCCAGATTGATCTACTGGCAAAATCTATGCCCCACTGCAGTGCTAGAAATATTGGTAATTCAATAAAGCAATTACCTGAGTTAAAGCGATTAGATCTTTCCTCGCCATTAATTAAAGCCACAATTAACCTGGCAATGCGGCTAGATAAGCTGCCTAGGCATCTATCAATGCACCCATGTGCGATAGTGATCTCCGATAATCGATTACTAGATTTTTCACCCATCTTAATTAACCAAAGTAATTACCCAATGCTGGCCTTTGATAAGGATGATGTGGAAGGGCTCGGCTTTTTGAAGTTAGATGTTTTAGGGGTGCGAATGCAATCTGCAATTGCCTACACCTTAAATGAGATTAAAGAGGTTGAGGATGAAAGCTTAGATATCAATAAGATTGCCTTAGATGACAAGTTAACCTTTGATCTAATTAAATCCACTAGAACACTAGGTTTATTTCAGGTGGAAAGCCCAGGACAGCGGGAGTTAGTTGGCAAGTTAGTTCCTAATCAATTTAATGATTTAGTAATTGGTATCTCACTCTTTCGGCCAGGTCCAATTAAATCTGAGATGATCACACCCTTTTTAAATGCTAGATCTGGTGCGATAGCGGCAAATTTAATTCATGATGATTTAGCACCGATTCTTGCGCAAACCAAAGGAGTAGTGGTCTTTCATGAGCAGGTAATTGAAATAATTGCCAAATTAACTGGTTCAACCTTTGGCGCAGCTGATCAGATGCGCAGAAATTTAGGTAGCAAAGAGGGTGCTAAGGAGGTTTGTGATTGGTTTTACCAGCGAGCGGCAAAACGAGGCTATACAAAATCAGTTGTTGATTACACCTGGCAGATCTTGCGAGATTTTGCCTCCTTTGGTTTTTGTAAAGCACATGCATCTGCCTTCGCTATGACTACCTATCAATCAGCGTATTTAAAGACCCACCACACCGCAGCTTTTTTAGCGGCAGTTTTAACCCATGAACCTGGGATGTATCCAAAGCGATTGATAATTGATGAGGCTAGGCAGTGGGGGATAAAGATATTGCCAGTTGATATTAATAAATCAGATATAGGTTATCGAGTTGAAAAAATTGCAGCAGATGAAAAAGAGAGCTACCTATACACCGCACCAGATACAAAAAGCACCGGTGAGAGATTAACTCTGCCAGATGCCTCTAGTTATGGAATTAGAGTATCCCTATCAGATATTGCTGGCATATCTACTGGTGAGATTAAATCAATAATTGCCAACCGCCCTTATACCGATCTAGCTGATTTCACCTATCGCTCCGGTGCGCACTGGCCAACTACCCAGGTGTTAGTTGAGATCGGCGCCTTTGATCTACTTCATGGAATTAATAAGGCGAGCAAAATAAATCGGCGAGATCTTTATATCCACCTGCAGGAGTTAAAACAGTTAAATGCTGGCAAAGTAGCTGCTGGTCAATTATCCCTTGCCTTATCACCAGGTGAGATAGATAGCTTAGGTTTACCTGATATTACAAAAAGTGAGCAGATAAGTAATGAGTTACAAAATCTAGGTTTAGATATTACCGAGCACCTACTCAAACAGTACGCTCCATTTTTAGATGCTCTTAAGGTTTGTAAATCAAGTGATCTAATAAGGGTCAGATCCAATCAAGAGGTTCTAGTTGTTGGAGTAAAGGTGGCGCTGCAATCGCCACCAATTAGAAGTGGCAAACGAGTTTTATTTCTAACCCTAGATGATGGCTTTGGCTGTAGTGATCTAACCTTTTTTGAAGATACCCAACAAAGTTATGCCCATGTTATTAAAGGAAACAACCTAATTGTGGCAAGGGGGGTAGTTAGAAGAACTGGGGCTAGGGGAGTATCAATTAGAGCATCGGCTGCTTGGCCACTTGAGCAGTTGTATGAAAAATGGCTGACTACTCAGATTAGCCAATTAGATACGAAGCGGATGGATCAAATATCTCTTCAAGCAGTCAATCAAAGATCATCTCTTTTAAATTGGGGGTAAAAATTCACCTATTTTTTACCAAATTACCCAGTAAATATCCGTAAAAGGTAGGCAAGCCCACCCTTAAAGGGGGAAATCGCGGGCAGTACAGCCAGTGATTAATACCAACAACAGTTAAAATTGTCTTATCCCAGATCAACTAGATACTGGATAACAGATGGAGAAGTAAATGAATGAGAAGGATCTAATCGCGCTTTGGAATGAGAAGCGTTCACAGATAATCGCTGCTCAAATGCAGCCAGTACTAGTACTAATTGCAGCCTTTGTTTTGGCTACTCTTGGTTACTTTGATAAGGCGACAGATAGCGCTAAGTATTTTGCATTAGTGGTAATTGCTATCACCGGTATCTTGACCACAGTAAACCAGTATGCCGCTATCCGTGAGGGTGAGGCGGTATGTGATGAGTTAGCTAAGGTCGCTAAGGCTGGTCCATTAGCTAAGAAGATTGCTACTTCAAAAAACTTTGTCTCACTAACAGCTGCATTAATTGTGGTTGCTGATATTGCAGTATTTGTCTTTGCATATATGGCAATCTTTGGGATGTAGTTGAACAACCTACTTATTTGGCTAGCACCCCTAGTTATTACTCTAGGGGTGTTTGTCTATATATATGAGCGGCCAAAAAAACCTAAGGGCAAGAGCACTGGCCGTGGTGGAGATTTCGCTGAGTAACACTCTTTGCCTTTGAGTAAAGTTTTTTAAATGAGCCACTTGATTGTTATCTATGATGGTCAATGTGATCTATGCAAAAGATCAATCACTTGGGTAAAAAAACGATTACCAATTGATGCAATCTCCTACCAAGAGGCTGATTTAGCAAACTTTGGCCTAACCACCACCCAATGCGCTAAATCGGTCTATGTCATCGATGGCCAAAGCCAGCACAACGGCGCCGATGCAGTAGCCCTACTTCTTAAAAAGCGTGGAAATAAAGTTTTAGCCATGCTCTTGAGCGCCTCTGGTCCAATTGGCAGGTGGGGCTACCGCTGGGTTGCAAGCCATCGCTCATCATTGTTAGTGCGAATACTTAGCAGATTAATTAGGATTTAATCTTTTTCCTAAGCGTGGCAACTGCAAAGAGTTATATTGGGAGATCTATATTTGAGCATGGCAAATAACACAGATAAGAAACATATTGAAACCTCAATAATTCCAATTAAGTATGTTGACTTAGTTGAGGATATCTTTCACGCTATCTTGGCACTCTCCCTATTTATAATTGGTGTTGGAGCTTTTTTCTACTCAATAAAGAGATTGATTGAGACTGCTCCCTTTTTCCCAAATGGCATGATTCAAGGTGTTAATGACATCCTGTTTATTGTCATTATCCTTGAGATCTTACGTACTGTTATCTCACGCTTTACCGATGGTGTTTATCAATTAGATAAGTTTTTAATTATTGGGGTAATTGCCGCAGTTCGACATATTTTAACGGTTGGCGCTTCTTTGACCTTAACCGCCCAAAAAACCGATGAGGCCTTCAGGCGAGCCCTATATGAGTTAGGGTTAAATGCCCTAGTTGTTATCGCCTTAGTCTTTGCAATCTTCTTATCAAAGGCTGCCCACCGTAACAAAAGCTAATTTAATTTAGCGTAACTAAAACTTAGATAAGCGGCGGTAATCACCCATGCTTGGTAAACAGTTGTGGCAAAAAACAATGGCACAGATGCTTGATAGATAAAGTAGAGCATCGGCAGAGTTAATAAGGCAACTACTGCCAGTGCGATTGAGGCGGCGTATAAATTATGTGGCCGGTAGAACTGATACGCCCAGGTGAGAGCTGCTGCTACAGAGAGTGTAAAGATTGAAAGGTAAATTACTGCATTTGCGGTGCTTAATTTGTTGGCAACTGCAACTGAGGCAAATCCTAAAATCACAAAGTTATATGGCCAGATAAGACCAAAGATAAAATCAGGTGGCTGCCAACTTGGTTGATTTAGTGAGCGATACCAGTTATCACCTGTGTTGGTCCAAAGCCCAGCCCCAATTGCGTAGACAAATACAGTTACTACACCAGTTACTGAAAGTAGTGATTTCATATTGATTAGATTAGACCCTTATCTAATCCAGCCAGCACCTCTTTAGCCCGCTTTTTAACCTCTGGCATATCCTTTAATCTTTTAATGCCAAACAACTGCTGTGCCATCCGATGATTTCCCGCAAACTCCTCGTGATTTCGATCTAGAAAATCCCAGTACAAAGTAGTGAAGGGGCAGGCGTTATCGCCAGTTCTTAGCTTTGGATCATAAACACACCCTTTGCAGTAATTACTCATCTTTGAAATATAAGCACCCCCTGCTGCATATGGCTTGGTCATCATCACACCATTATCAGCGTGAACTCCCATCCCAATTACATTCGGCACCATTACCCAATCGGTGGCATCAATAAATACCCGCCGCATCCAAGATAAAAACTCCTGTGGATTAGTCCCAGTAATAAGGGCTAAATTACTTAGCAACATAAGTCGGGGGATATGGTGAACCCACCCTCTAGCGTTGATATCTTGCAGATTACTTTTAATGCAATTCATCTGGGTTTTGTTTACATCCTCAAATAGCGGCAGTAATTTTCGCTTTGCATTTAGATGATTTAACTCTTTGTAATCTTGACCTAGGTGCCAGTACATCCCATTTACATACTCACGCCAGCCAATAATCTGTCTGATAAACCCTTCCGCAGATGCGATAGGAATATCCCCCTTTTCAAATCTTTTTACCGCCGCATCAACTACCTCAGATGGGTGAAGCAGCCCATTATTTAAATATGGACTAAGGAGTGAGTGGTGAAGTGACCAGTTATCTGTTGTCATCGCATCCTCATATGGACCAAAATGTGCAAAATGATTATCTAAGAAGTTTTTTAATACCCTCTTTGCGCCAGCTCTTGAGGTGGCAAAATCAGTAACTGGTTTTATCCCTAACTGCCTTGCTATCTGGTTATCAATCTCATCTGCTTTGTGTTGCAGGTAGGGTGGAAATTTATATCCTTTAGGAAGTGGTGAGCGGTTCTCCTTATCAAAGTTCCAAGCACCCCCTACTGGCTTACCCTTTTCAACTAAGATATTTAATCTAATCCGCTGAGTGCGATAAAAAGACTCCATTAAGTAACTCTTTTGCGAGCTAGCCCACTGAGAAAAGAGCTTTTCTGGGGTTAAGAAGAAATCATTGTCAACAAAGGTAACTCCAAAATCAGAAAGTGATTTTTTTAATCTAAATGAGCTAGGGGTAGCAGCGATAATTGGCAGCTTTGGATGCTTTTTTAAAACCTCTTTTAAACCATCAACTGTAGTAGCAGCCTTTTGATAGTTAACGGTGTAGCCATCATCTTCTAACTCTTTAACAAAGTGGGCAGCGCTAGATAGTAAAAAGTAGAGCCGCACCTTGCTGCCAAACTCTGGCTTAAGCATTCGCTGACTTTCCACCAAAACAATTAGATCATCCTTTGGATTTGCCGTTTTTAAAGCGCCATACCTGGCATTTAATTGATCATGGCTGATGTAGATAATCTGCTTCATTTGCCACCACATTTTTTAGAGCAGTACTTAACATTTTCCCAATTTTTAGCCCACTTTTTTCGCCACTCAAACTCTAATTTGCAGGTAACACAAACCTTTGGCTTAAAGCCATTTTTAATCTTTGCCTGCATAAGGTCAATGGTAGGCGGTGTGGCTTACTTAGCCCTCTTAAACATGTTTACTAGGTATGAGATAGCAAAGCCAAAGCCGATTAAGGCGTATCCCAGGGCAAGGGGGGTAAGAGTTGCTGGAATAAATATTGTTAAAACCCCTAATGCAGCAGCGGAAATAAACATCACCCGGGCCACAAATTTAATCCCCTCTGGGTTGTTATTTAATTTTGAGTTTTGCCACATATTTCCAGCCAAGGCAAAAAGTGTGACGCCAATCATGCGCATCGACCAGAGCAGCTGATCATTACTATCTAAGTCAAGTAGATCTAAAAACAACTCTGGGGCGATCAGGAGAAATACTGCCGACAGGGTAAATACTAGGCTGCCCGCCTTTAAGGTTTGCCTAATCCCATGTTGGTACATGAGTTAAAACCTACGCCCCAATACAGGCAGGTGCAATAGTAATTTTTAAGCCCTTTTTAAGATTATCCCGCATACCTTTGAGTGCTGCCCCCCAAAAAGATGGGAATAACCTAAATCCTCTCCTTGGTTATTGAAAGTGAGATTCCGCAAAGTGGGGGTCTTGCGAAAGGAAAACTTCTCGCTTAACTAATAAGGAGAAATAAATGAGTACATTAACAAAGCGTGATTACCAAGATAATGGCTTATCACTAGCTAACTTCTTTCCAAATCTAGAGAGCTGGGCGGTTGGATTTGATCGACCAATGCGGCTACTAGATGAGATGAGCAATGCATTGATGGGTAGAAATACCTCATTTCCACCATACGACATCAAGCAGGTGGGAAATGATCGCTATCAGATTGAGATGGCAGTTGCTGGCTTTACCAAGAAAGATCTAAAGATTGAGCTGCATAACAACCAGCTAACAATTGAAGGATCTCAGCAAACTGGCTCTGAGAATCAAGATGGTAGCTACCTCTACAAAGGAATCGCAGCACGCCAATTTAGACAGATCTTTGCCTTGGAGGATCATGTAAAGGTGATCGGATCTGAGCTAAGGGATGGCATTTTAAATATTGAGCTAGAGCGCGATCTGCCAGAGGAGAAAAAGCCTCGATCAATCGAGATTAAGTAAAAAATACTCGATTAAAACCAACCCAGCCACAGCGGCTGGGTTGGTTTTTTACACAGCATTTTCATATCTAGGTGTGGTTAGATCACACAATGCGCCGAGTTATCCTGCTAGCAGTTTTGATGCTGCTACCAATGCCAGTTGTTTACGCCCATCAACCAGTTGCAATTACCGATGCCCACACCTCAGCAAAGGCTGGTCCAATCATGGTAGATGGCACTATCTCCTTTGCAATGCGGGTCAACTTCACTAAAGCAAATCAAGAGCGGGGCTTTAGGATCTCACTTAAAGAGGATGAGTTATTAAATTTTGAGTATTTGATTATTGATCGCGCTCCAGAGAATAGATTAGCTACTAGTAAATTACCGGTTGTAACAATTACCGCACCAGATGGCACAAAGCAGGTTATTAAGTTAAATGAACGAAGTAAGTTTTATGAGCCCTATGGCAGAACTAATTACCTATTTTTATCAAGATTTTCTGAAACTGCTAAAGCTGGCATTTATGAGTTCTCAATTAAATCAAAGGGTAAGGCTGGCATCACCGTATCAACTGGTTCTAAAGAGGTGCGGGGTGAGATATATCAACCAAGGCAGTGTCCAGCTGCTCAAGCAACTACCTCAGTAGAGATTACCAATGCACAAGCTGCGACCTTGATTGGTATGAAAAAACAAGTTGCTATCTCTTGTATTCAATCTTTAGGTGGTATTACAAGGGTGGCGCAGGAGGATGGCCAATTTTTCCCGTTAACTAGAGATTATCGAACCGATCGAGTGGATCTCTTTATTACAAAAGGTGTTATTACTAAAGTATCAGTAGGTTAGAGCTTATTAGGCCAGGTATCACTTAACTTATAACCAAGTGGGTATGGATCGGTGGGATCTAATGTGTGTTGGTGATATCCAGTAATCCAAGCTTGTCCTGCAATCGATGGAATAATCCCTAATTTTTCACCTACGGTGAT
>Ga0116204_1000589_pt1 | contig 20719 bp, 17 predicted proteins | sample LakKivwa52mmetaG_FD_94481 | JGI IMG/M metagenome (GOLD analysis project Ga0116204, IMG submission 94481) | Anoxic lake water microbial communities from Lake Kivu, Rwanda to study Microbial Dark Matter (Phase II) - Lake Kivu water 52m metaG | ecosystem: Environmental > Aquatic > Freshwater > Lake... | reverse complement strand
TCAAAGAAGGATTACCCATTGAAGAAGTGCAACGACTTTGTGATGTCCATGCTAGTGTCTTTGATGGATCAATTAGCGAGATTCACCAAGAAAAAGATTTTTCCAAAATTCCTGGTCATCCCACACATGTGATGACTTCCGAAAATCGGGCGATTGAAGCGTTGATTACAGAAGAAATTCAACCCTATCTCGATGCTTTTGTGACGAAAAAAGACAATATGTCGCATTTGATGCTACGGATTGGACTCGATCGATTAAGTCAAATTGATCGTCATTATGGTCGAAAAGAATATTTGATGTTTCCTTACTTAGAAAAACATGGCATTACTGCTCCCCCGAAAGTGATGTGGGGAGTTGATGACGAAATTCGCAATCAACTCAAACAGTGTATCCACCAGTTGAATCAAGTTGATATTCATCATGAAGAAGTAAAAGAAGAAATCAATGCCCTGCTTCAAAAGATCAAAGATATGATATTTAAAGAAGATCACATTCTAATTCCGTTAATGTTAGAAACCTTTAGCTATTATGAATGGATTAAAATTGATCAAGCAATGCCAGAATATGGATATACCTTGGTTGAGCCGACCCGGTCTTGGGCCAAAAAACCTGTGGATTCAGAAAACGAGCCCAAAGAGGAATTGTTATCTTCTCATCACGTTCGATTGGATGCAGGTTCTTTAAACGCAACCCAAATCAATGCCCTTCTCAATACCCTACCATTTGATATGACGTTTGTGGATGAACAAGACAACGTCGCCTATTTCACACAAGGGAAAGAACGCATTTTTGAACGACCCAAAACCATCATCGGGCGCAATGTATCGATGTGTCATCCCCCTCACAGCGTCCATGTCGTCGAATCGATTTTAGCGGATTTTAAATCCGGTAAAAAAGAGCATGAGGATTTTTGGATTCAAATGCGAGGACAGTTTGTGCATATTCGCTACTTTGCCGTTCGCGACAAAGAAGGTCGTTATTTAGGTACATTAGAAGTAACGCAAGACATTAAACCGATTCGAGACTTACAAGGAGAAAAACGGTTAGTAGAATAGATTCGGTTTTTACACATTCTTTACAAATCACTTACAGGAATGATACGATTCATTCCTTTTTATTCGTTATAATACAGGCGAAATCAAAATCATAAGGAGATTATAATGAAAAAATTTGTTTTAGCATTTGTCGTACTCATGACATTAGGCCTAAGTGCTTGTGCCACAACGACCACTACAACCGCTGTACAGTTTGATGATTCTAAAAATATTACCGTTTATACCCGTGATACCACTTCTGGAACCAGAACCGGATTCATGGAAGGAATTGGCTTTGCGGCTGCCGCAACCTCAGATTCCGTTTTAGTATCAGGATTCTTAATTAAAGATAACACCGCGATTTTAAATGCTATGAAGATTGATGAATACGGCATTGGCTATGTATCCCTCTCTAGCGTGAATGCGGATGTCAAAGGGCTCTATTACAATGGCATCGCCCCAACCGAAGCAAACGTATTAAATGATACCTACGGTTTAAAACGTCCTTTCATGTGGATGGTTCGGACTCCTGGAGATTACCCAAGTCAAACCGTTGAACAAATCGTAAACGCCTTCTTAGCCTTCTTAGGTACGTCCGATGGTGGCGACATCATTAATAACGCTGGTGCGATTGCTTTACCAAGCACAGTCACTTGGGACTCCATTAAAAACAATCATGCTGTCTGTTCACAAAATAATGCTGGTGTTGTTGTTCGTATTGGGGGATCCGATTCGATTCAAAAAGTAGCGGAAGCATTAACCAAAGCCTTCACTCCAAAATGTGGAAACTTCACTGCAGAACATGATCACACAGGTTCTGGGGATGCATACAAACGGACCAATGACCCAGCCATTAAAGATACTTCCGTTGGAAAAGACATCGGCTTCGCATCGCGTTTATTCCGTAGTGCGGAATTAACGGTTCCAGAATCCCTTCGTGGTCAACTTGCTTGGGATGCGATTGTGGCGATTGTTCATAAGAATAATCCACTTACCAATGCAACTGCAGCGGACTTAAAAGGCATCTATGATGGAACGTATCGTACTTGGGGACAACTAATCAATCGCTAAGAATCAACTATTGATGGGAAAGACCCTTTGGGGTCTTTTTTCCCGCTAAGAAAGGAGTTCATATGCCTAACACCAATGTCTTGATTCACAAACAGAATACAGCACGAAAACGCCGTGTGGATCAAATCATGAAAGCTATTTTTACATTTACTGCCTTACTATCCGCTTCGTTTATTATCATCATTGTCGGGATTATTTTCGTTCAAGGGTTTCGTCCTTTCATTACTGATAATCACGGATTAGGTCCTGTGAATTTGTGGCGGTTTGTTACGGGGGATGTATGGTTGATTGGGAATACGTTCGCTTCCAATCTTTATAGTGTTGGTTATGCGATTGTTTCTACCCTATTTATTGCCTTTCTCAGTTTATTACTCGCATTCCCGATTGGGGTTTTAACGGCTCTATTTATCGCAAAAATCGCACCGAAACCATTATCGAAAGTCTTACGAACCGTCATCGAAACCTTAGCGAGCATTCCATCGATTGTCTACGGGTTGTTTGGCTCCGGAGTCATCTTACAAATTGTTTATGATTTAAGTGCCACCTTTGGATACCAATCCAAAGGAGGAAACTCAATCTTGGCTGTTGTTTTGGTATTATCCCTAATGAGTATTCCCACGATTACTAGTATTTCTGAAGTTGCGATTCGATCGGTGGATAAAGCTATTATTCACGGATCATTAGCACTTGGTGCGAGTCAAACACAAACACATTTCAAAGTGGTGTTAGCGAGTGCAAAATCAGGAATTTTCACCGCAGCGATTTTAGGAATTGGACGTGCCTTAGGAGAAGCAACCGCGGTATCGTTGGTTGCGGGGGGAAGACGTTCAGGAGTTAGTTTTCATCTCCTAGATAGTACTTCAACCCTAACTTCATTAATGTTAGAAGGGATTAAAGAAACAACAGGGTTGGACTATGATATTCGCTTTTCTGTTGGTTTGGTATTGATGGTAGTCATCTTTCTGACGAATCTCACACTAAATGCGATCAAACGGAGGATTGGTACTGTCCATGTTAAATAACCGAAGAATCACTAAAATCAAAGACTTTTTCCTTCAAACTATCACTTATCTATCTTCGTTTGTCTCCTTAGGAGCGCTACTGATTATTGTCGGGTTTCTCTTCTCAAAGGGGATTCATTTGTTAAATATCAACTTAATTACAGAAAACTATCTTTCAACTGGTTTTGTGGCGGACGTATTTCCAGACACGCCGTTATGTAACTGTGAGCCAACCATTGAACTGGGAGAGAATGTGTATTATTCTCCCAAGTGGGGAATTGCCCTCGTGGATAGTAAAGATTTACTCGGAAAAAATGTCGTTGAAATTGAATATGTTCATGCCAATAGTCCCCTGCGTCAAGTCAATGACAAAGGGATTGGCATTGAACCGATTCGTTTGCGAACCGACTATGATATGATTCGGATTGCGTTTGATGCCTACCCCACCGCTTTGTCTCGCTTTGGAGCCCAAAATATGATTCAAGCATTAGAGGCGAATAACACCATCCGGGAAATGGAATTTCAAACCACAGGCGGAGGGATTCGTGGGAGTATCATTACCACCTTGTATTTAATCTTCTTTACATTGCTATTTGCACTTCCGATTGGCATTGGCGCAGCGATATACCTAAATGAGTTTGCCAAACCCAGTCGATGGACACGTTTACTACGAACAGCGATTGAAACGTTAACCGGTGTTCCCTCGATTATTTATGGCTTGATGGGATTAGCTATCTTCGTACCTTTAACCGTCTCGCTCACTGATGCGACAGGGGGGAATATCTTATCTGGAGCGATGACGTTAGCCGTGATTTTACTCCCGATTATTATTCGAACCACAGAAGAAAGTTTGAAAGTCGTTCCCGATGATTTCCGGCAAGCTTCTCTTGCCTTAGGAGCGAACGCGACACAAACTACATTCAAAGTGGTATTACCAAGTGCATTCCCGGGGATTTTAAGTGCGACATTACTCGCGATTGGACGGATTGTTGGGGAATCAGCCGCGTTGGTCTTTGCGATTGGAACGAGTATTAAAGATCATATTACGGTTACTGGGAAGTCTACTTCATTAGCAGTCCATATTTGGGCAATGATGACAGATGAACCAGCGAACATTGAATTATCCGCAACGATTGCTTTAATTATTGTCTTTATTACTGTCATCTTGAATTTGGTTATTAAGATATTATCGACACGATATTTGAAAAGGAAATTAGGAGGCGCCCATGAATAGTTGTTCTGTAGAAGGGGTATTCCAAGTCGAAAACTTGAATTTGTTTTATGGAGAGCACCAAGCATTAATCCAAGTGAATCTACCCATTGAAAAGAATAAAGTCACTGCCCTAATCGGTCCTTCTGGGTGTGGAAAGTCTACCTTTTTACGGACTTTAAATCGGATGAATGATTTAATTCCTAATTGCAAAGTAGAAGGGACGATTTGTTACCGCGGGGAAAACATTTACGATAAAACCACCGATGTGATTGACTTACGTCGTAAGGTAGGGATGGTTTTCCAAAAACCCAATCCCTTCCCAATGAGTATTTTTGATAACGTTGCTTATGGGCCGCGTTGTCAAGGCGTCAAAGAAAAAAACACGTTGAACCAAATCGTAAAGCAAGCATTAATCGATGCGGCATTATATGAAGAAGTCAAAGATCGACTCAAAGAAAACGCGCTTTCTTTATCAGGCGGGCAGCAACAACGGCTTTGTATTGCCCGTGCGATTGCCATGTCGCCAGAAGTGATTTTAATGGATGAACCGACTTCAGCGCTCGATCCAATTGCGACATCGAAGATTGAAGATTTGATTATTGAGTTAAAAAAACAGTACTCGATTGTGATTGTAACGCACAATATGCAACAAGCGCTGCGAATTTCCGATAAAACCGCATTCTTCTTATTAGGAGAGCTTGTGGAGTTTGGCGATACCGAAACACTCTTCACCCATCCGAAACATCCGAAAACGGAAGCGTATATCACCGGAAGATTTGGATGATACCCTGTATGAAACAGACGATTTATTGTATAATGACAGTAAAGAAAGAGGGATCGATATGACCGCGAGAAGTCAGTTTGATCAAGAACTAGAACAATTAAAACGAACCGTGATACAAATGGGAGATACCGTCATCCAAAACATTCGTTTGGGACTTTACTCCTTTTTAACCTTGAACTCAGAGTTGGCTGAAGAAGTCGTCAAGAAAGATAAAGAAGTGAATGCGTTTGAACAAAAAATCGAAAAAGATTGTCTACGGATTATTTTAAAAGAACAACCCGTTGCGAAAGATTTGCGGTTGATTACCGCTATTTTAAAGATGATTACCGATTTGGAACGGATTGGCGATCATGCGGCGGATATTTCCAAAATGACGATTTTTTTAGAGCGCACCAAAAAGCAATTTCAAACCGAACAAATTAAGCAAATGACGGATCAATGTCAAATTATGATTCGCGAAGCACTGGACTCGTTTATCCAAAAAGACCAAATCAAAGCCCTTCAAGTGATTGAATCCGACGATATCGTTGACCAACTTTTTGAAGATACAAAACAAGCCGTTATCACCGCCTTACGCAAAGGGGACGTGGATGCGGAGTACTCGATTTACTTCATGATGGTTGCGAAATATTTAGAACGGATTGGCGATCATGCGGTGAATTTAGGCGAATGGGTCATTTTTTCCTTAACGGGAGAACACAAACGAAACTTGATTTTTTAGGAGGGCACTATGAACCCTGTGATTTATGTTGTTGAAGACGATCCCAATATCGCTCATGTGATTCAAATTGCGTTAAGCAATTCGAATTTCGAAGTTTCCATTTATCCTCATGCCATGGAACTTTACAAAGCGATTGATCAAACCAAACCCAAATTAGTCATTGTTGATTTGATGTTACCGGATATAGACGGGATTGAAATCATTCAAACAATCAAAAAACGGCCAGGATTTCAATCTGTGCCGATTTTGATTGTCTCTGCTAAAACCGCAGAGTTAGATAAGGTGATTGGCTTAGATGTTGGCGCTGATGATTATATGGTGAAGCCTTTTGGCGTGTTAGAGTTAATCAGCCGCGTGAAAGCTTTACTAAGGCGATACGAGTTACTGCAAAGTAATGATGTCATCGTTTTTGAAGGCATTAAGTTAGATCCTTTGGCTCATGAGTGTCAAGTTCAAGACCATGTCGTGTTATTAACAGCGAAAGAATTTGCACTTTTAAAAACACTCATGCAAGCGAATGGACAAACCTTATCAAGAGATTATTTATTGAATGTCGTATGGGGGTATGATTTTATTGGAGAGACCAGAACCCTCGATGTTCACATTAAAGAACTACGTCAAAAGTTAGGAAAAGCTGGCGGAAAATTGGAATGGATTCAAACCATTCGCGGCGTCGGTTATAAGTTTGTCGGATGAAACGGCGAACGATTCTCCAATATTCGATTTTAGTCTTTTTTGCTTTAACCGCCTTTGTGATTGGATCGGCACTTCTTGTTCGTAACAACTTAAATAAAGTTTCCGAACTTCATTTAAATCAATACTTAGCTGTGGTGAAAATCGATTATCAGAATCAACTCACACCCAATCAGATTGTTGCGAAGTATATCTCGTTAAGTGAAAATCTCCGAATTACCATTATCGCATCAGATGGAACGGTATTAGCGGACACCTTGGCTGACGTAACCGAAAATCATGGAAATCGTCCAGAAGTGTTAGAACCCGGGAAAGTATTTATCCGATATTCTGATACCTTAGGAAAACGAATGCTTTATCTTGCGAATCAAATGAGCAATGGGGTTTTTATTCGCGTTGCGATTCCGGAAAGTAGTTTACTTCCTTTCTTAAATGATTTTGTGGGTTTCTCGATTTTAGTGAGTGTCGTGATCATTGCGATTGCGATTGTTTTGATTGTGGGGTTAGTGAATTTGAATATTCGCCCCTTAAAAGCCATCGAAATGTCGTTGTCTAGTATTGCTAGTGGGGGATATGCCGAAACATTACCGCTTGAAAAAGACGATGAAGTCAATCGCATTGTCTCTCGTTTGAATGAAATCAATCGCTTACTTGCGGATAATCTACAAACGTTGTCTTTAGAAAAACAAAAGAACGATTTTCTCTTAAACCAAATGTCTCAAGGACTCGCGGTGTTAAATCAAAAAGGAGAAATGGTATTACTCAATCGCTTCTTAAAAGAATTGTTTCATTTGGAAAAGACATTCGTCATCCATCAACATTATCTCTATGTCTTTCGGATTCAATCCCTCCAACAAACCATTGAAAAAGTTTACCAAGACCATGAGTTCGCCACGAGTTTCTTTGAATGGGAGCGGAAGTATTATTCCATAACTGCCCATTACTTAGATTCCGCCTGGGACCAACTTCCATGTGTGCTCCTTTTAGTGAATGACGTTACCCAAATCAAAGATGTGGAAATTACCAAACGTGATTTTTTTGCGAATGCCTCTCACGAGTTAAAATCGCCCTTAACGTCCATCATTGGTGCTTCAGAACTCATTACCGCAGGCTTTACCAAAACCATGGAAGACGCGAAAGATTTAGCAACCCGAATCTTACAAGAAGCTCAGCGTATGAATCGCTTGGTCTTAGATATGCTTTCCTTATCGAAGTATGAAAACATCATTATTCACCGTGGCAGTCAAATGGTGGATTTGGTTTCGGTTGTGGAAGATGTCAAACATCGATTGATTATGGCTGCTCACGAAAAACAGATAACTCTTGATACAAAATTATCTTCTGTAGTGATTGAAGGAGATTACGAACATCTCTTTGAACTCGTTCATAACTTGGTTGAAAACTCGATTAAATACGGGAAAATCGGTGGATTTGTCCGGATTACAATTGAAAAAGATACCCAATTCGCTCAGATTGAGGTAGAAGATAATGGTATCGGGATTCCTAAAGCTGAACATAACCGTGTCTTTGAACGATTTTACCGAGTTGACAAATCACGCTCACAGAAAGTCAGTGGAACCGGACTTGGGTTGTCGATTGTCAAGCACATTGTCATGCTTTATCAAGGTCAAATCCATTTGGTTAGTGAAGTTCAGGTTGGCACCAAAGTGACCATTCGTTTACCGCTTCACCCATAAAGGATTCTTAAGCGCGAGTGAATCGCGCTTTTTCTTCTTTTTTTTGTTTGTTTTTGTGTTAGAATGGAAGAAAAGCGTTTTCATAAGGGGGCAAACACATGCCAAATACCTATAAATTGCTCTTAGTGGATGATGAAGATGAAATTCGGGGAAGAATTTCTTCGTTGATTAACAAACAATCAGGTTTTGAGGTGATTGGAAAAGCGGGCAATGGTCATGATGCTTATGATCTAGTTGAAGAATTGCGACCAGATGTTGTTTTGACAGATATCAAAATGCCATTTATTGATGGGATTGAGTTAGCTCGAATGTTAAAGCGGGACTTCCCAACCGTAAAAGTTGCTTTTATATCAGGTTATGATGAGTTTAAGTATGCTCAAGAAGCAATATCTTTGAATGTCATCCGTTATTTAATGAAACCTTTAACTTCAGAAGATATTAATCTTTTTTTATCAAGTTTAAAAATTCAACTAGACGAAGAGTATGATCGTAAGTTTAATGTTGAAACAGCGATGAGACATTACAAAGACTCGCTTCCGTTGATGATCAATCATACAATTAACTCCATGTTAATCACCAATGAAGTGACGTCAGAGCAAGTACTGCGATTGTCTCAATATGGGTTGGATGTTTCTCCAGGGAGATATCTTGCTTGTCTACTTGAAGTTGAATCAAGCGACGACAAAGAGGAATTGATTTCCCTTGAAAAACTACGAGTCCTTCTTGAAGAGATATCACATGCTACGTTTCAGCAGTATTCTTTAAAACACCATTTGATTGTTCAAAATGGGATTTTCTTTTTTATCAAAGAAAAAAGCGAACCAATTCTTCGAGAGATCGATGCTTTTCTCTATGAAGTCTTACAAACCGCAGAGCAATACATGGGAATGCGGATTCGAGCAGGTATTTCTGAACCATTTACGGACTTTACACATTTAAGTGTTGCCTATCGTGAAGCTCGAAAAGCGATTCATTACGGTAAGTTTTTAAATACCGGACGAATTGTCTATCTCTCGGAAGTTGAAAATAAAGAGACGCGACAATTTGTGATTGATATTGAAGAATTGAAGTCTTTTGAGCACATTGCCAAGTTTGGTTCGGTTCTAGAAATCAGAAACTATTTAACCCAATGGCGAAATCAGTTTGAACAAGATCAAAGTGTTATTGTTGCTCATGATTTGTTTGTTATTAGTCTAGCGAATATTATTTTAAACTTTGCTCAATCCGTCAACGCCAATACCAACGCCTTGTTTGGCGATTCATTGTTAGCAACAATGATGTCTATTACGAATATTCATTCGTTGTTTGACTGGGCAGAAGAAAAAATTTTACATTTACGAAGTCAATATTTGGAAACAACCATTTCCCGAACAGAAGAGATGTTGCGAAAAGCCAAGCGCTATGTAGATGAGCATTATATGGATCCCAATTTAAGTTTAAATGTTGTTTGTGATTATTTGGACATCTCCATTTCCTATTTATCAATGTTGATGAAACGCGAGAAAAATCTATCGTTTAATAAATATATCGTCCAAGTCCGTATGGAACAAGCAAAAGTTTTTTTGCAAACCACCAATTTGAAAATCATTGATATTTCTTTGTTATGTGGTTATAACGAAGTATATTACTTCTCTCATAGTTTTAAAAAGTATACGGGTCGTTCACCCAAACAATATCGCGAGGAACTTCATGTTTCGAAGACTATCGATTAAACAAGGAATTATCACAGCGATGATGATTGTTGTATCGCTTGCACTAACGGTAGCTAGTGTAGTCTTTTTTGTTTTGTTTAATAACGCAACTGCGGAAGTCATACACTCAAGTTCCCGAGAAATTAACAAACAGGTGATTATGAATTACGAACGTTATATCGATCAAGTGATTGAAACAGCGAATTATTTAACTCGAAAAACCATTGAAATGACAGAAGACCAAGATAATTTGCAATTGATTAGTCTTTATACTCAAGCGGCACAAATGAGTCAAGATATTGAAACGATTATTATGTTTGACCGGTTTGGAGTTCCTTTTATTACCGGAGACGAACGGAATACCTTAGCCAATGTTTCTCAAGCTTCTTGGTTTATGTCTGCTGTTGGAAACAAAGAAATTTTTCATTTCTCAGCTCCCCATCCACAAGCCTTATTTACCAGTGCTATTTTGGAAGTGATTACAGTTACTAAAAGTATTCGTTATTACGATCAAGGTATTGTACGTGATGGCGTTTTAATGATTGATTTGACTACCGAGAATTTTCGCGGGTTAGCCCAAAAAACAAATCTAGGAGATAACGGGCTCATCCTTATCTTAGATGACTCCTCTAATTTGGTTTACTCTTCTAGAGCAATCTGCAACGAAATGACTTGTGTAAATAAAACTTTGGTTGATCGAATTATATTTGGGGGACAAAGCGTTCAAGTAGAAGAGGATTTTATGTATTTGAATGTCAACACCTTGAAACATACAAGATGGCGGATTGCGACATTTATTAACATCAATAGCATCTTTCAAACTCGCAGAACGATGAATATTGCGATTGTTAGTATTATTGTCGGTTCTCTGTTTCTAGGTTTTGGATTTTCTGTGGTCTTATCAAAACAAATATCTGATCCCATTCACAAATTAAAAAACCACATGGCTTTGATTGAACAAGGGGATATGTTAACGGAAGTGAAAGTGAAGGGTCAAAGAGAAGTTGTTGCTCTATCTAAGAATTTTAATCATATGATTTTAGAAATTCGGCAGCTGTTGGATCGCCTTGTTTTGGAGCAAAAAGAGAAACGAAAATCAGAATTCCTAGCTTTACAAACCCAAATCAATCCCCATTTTCTTTACAATACATTGGATTCGATTGTGTGGTTGGCTGAAAACAACCAAAATAAAGAAGTTATCGAGATGGTAATCGCGCTTTCAAAGTTTTTCCGAATCAGTATATCAAGAGGAAAAAATGTAATTAGGGTAAAAGATGAGTTGGAACACGCGAAACAATATCTCCTGATTCAAAAAATTCGATACAATAAAAAGTTTGATTATGAGTTTCAAATTCAACCCAATGTCAACCAGTTTAGTGTGGTCAAACTCATCTTACAACCCATCATCGAAAACGCGATTCATCATGGGTTATCTTCTGAGTTTGAAACTGGTAAAATCAACATCAGTGCTTCCACCAGTGGAAAGAAATTGTTGTTTGAAATTGAAAACAACGGTTATGGCTTGACCCCGAGTCGAATTCAAGAACTAAATCAAAATATGCGAAGTGAAGAACAGGCAAATGGGGTTGGTTTGCGAAATGTCTATCAACGTTTGAAATTGTATTACGGAGAGGAAGCGGATGTGATCATCAGCAGTGAAATGGACCAAAGAACGAATATTACGTTGGTTGTACCGCTCAGAAAGGATTATCAAGATGAAAAAATTAATTAGTTTATTTTCAATCTTTATTCTCCTCCTCTTGTTAGGATGTTCATCCAAATCAGAAAAGGTTCATCTTTTCATCTATAATATGAATGACCCCTATATCGCTGCCTTAGGAAACGAAATCATGAGAGTAGGAAGCCAGTACTTTCCCATGGAGATTCATGATGCATTCAACTCCCAAGTGATACAAAATGAACGGATTGAAGAGGTCATGAAAACCAAACCAAAACTTTTAATTATCAATCCTGTCGATCGTTTGGGGGCTTACCCTATTATTGAAAAAGCAAAAGAGTTGAATATTCCATTGGTTTTCATCAATCGCGAGCCACTAGCGAAGGATTTAAATTTGTACCAACATGCCTATTATGTTGGCGCACTCGCAGAGCAGTCAGGGATTCTCCAAGCGGAGTTAGTAGTTGAATTGTTTGGAAATCAACCGATGCAATTGAACTCCATGGACCGCAATCAAGATAACATCATTCAAATGATTATCTTCAAAGGTGAACAAGGTCATCAGGATGCGGAGTTAAGAAGTGAATACATTATTCAAGAGTTAGAAAATAGAGGATTTACCTTAGAAATACTAACAACCGAAATTGCCAATTGGAATCGAGATATTGCTAAAAATCGTGCTAAGTTGATATTGCCTGAGTATCTACCTAGCGTCGAAGTGATTGTTTCCAACAATGATGCTATGGCCATCGGTGTGATTGAGGCCATGATTGAACTCGGCATCTTCATCGACCATGACGACGATGGTATCATTGATCACGATACAGATACCTGGATTCCCGTCATTGGGATTGATGGTATTTTTGAAGCCACTCAATGGATGCGTTCTGGACATCTTTACGCTACTGTATTAAACGATGCCATTAATCAAGCTTACGCTACGGTTGCTTTGATTCGTCATATTTTACAGGGTATACCCTTAATAGAACTTGAAATTTCTTTAACCAATCAGCGATATGTGTGGGTTGATTACAAAAAATACACTTTATTAGAAGACTAGCCTAGCGCTGGTCTTTTTTCTAGTAATTTACAACATAATGAGAAGATTTTACATTTTATGAAAATATCGTCTGTGATACAATGAAAGCGTTTTAAAAATAGTAAAAGGAGAGTATCATGAAAAAATTTATCGCATTATTTTCGGTTTTATTTCTTGGACTTGTCTTAATTGCTTGCCAAACAACGGAAAAAAAGATTGTCATTGGCTCGAACATCTATACGTATGGAGATAACTTCATGAATGGCGTTGTCCGCCCAGAGTTGGTTCGTTATGCTGCAGAAAAAGGAGTTACCTTAAATATTGTTGACTCCGAAAACTCACAAGCGAAATTAAACGATCAAGTGGATGTCTTCATTACTCAAGGTGTTGACGTTCTAGCTATTAACCTTGTTGATCCAGCCGCTGCTGGAACGATTATCAACAAAGCAAAAACAGCCGGAATTCCATTGATTCTTTTTAACAAAGAAGCGACTGAAGCTGGTGTTATGAACACATACGACAAAGTTTGGTACGTTGGAACTGACTCCGCTGAAGCAGGCGTCATTCAAGGGCAAATGATGTTAGCAGATTGGCAAGCTAACCCAACTTGGGACAAAAATGGTGATGGAAAAGTCCAATACGTTTTGTTAAAAGGTGAATCAGGCCATCCCGATGCAGAAGCTCGGACTAGAGAATCCGTGAAAGCCTTCACAGATGCTGGGATTGATATGGTACAATTAGGATTACAAGATTCTAGTACTTGGAACACAGCAGAAGCACAAAACACGATGCAATCTTGGATTACCTCCTTTGGTGATCAAATCGAACTAGTAATTTCCAACAACGATGGTATGGCATTTGGAGCGGTTACAGCGATGAAAGCCGCAAGCAAAAACTATCCTATCTATGGTGTTGATGCTTTAGCACAAGCACTTCAAATGATTGGCGCAAATGAATTAAACGGAACTGTTTTAAATGACGGTGTCAACCAAGCTCGGGCAACACTTGATTTAGCAATCAATGCGGCGCAAGGCAAACCAGTCACAGAAGGTACTTCTTGGGTTGTTCGTACGGATGGAACGAAAGCGGTACGGGTTGCATACGTAGCGGTTACAAAACAAAATTATCAAAGTTTCCAATAATTAAACAAACATGATATGATTAGATGGAAGCGCAATCTGCGCTTCCATCGTCTTGCATATCAGATGAGGAGTGAACGCTATGAGCGAATATTTACTCAGTATCAAGAATCTAACCAAATCATTTTCAGGCATTAAGGTATTGAATCAAGTTGAATTTCATCTTCGCAGAGGATCTATTCATGCCCTAATGGGTGAAAATGGCGCTGGTAAATCGACCTTGATGAAATGCTTGTTTGGTATTTACAAAGAAGATGAAGGCGAATTTTATTTAGAAGGAATTCCGTTCAACTTTAACGACCCCAAACATGCATTAGAGAATGGCATATCCATGGTTCATCAGGAGTTAAATCAAGTATTACAACGTTCCGTCGCCGATAATATTTGGCTTGGTAGGTACCCTAAAAAGGGGTTCATTGTCGATGAGAAGCAAATGCTAAAAAAGACATTGGATTTGTTTCAATCATTAGATATCGCTATCGACCCAAGAAAATTCATGTCTCAACTGAGCGTCTCTCAACGGCAGATGGTTGAGATTGCTAAAGCCGTCTCGTACGATGCTAAAGTCATTGTTCTCGATGAACCTACTTCCTCTTTAACTGAAAACGAAGTAAATAAGTTATTTAAAATCATGAGAACGCTACAAGCCAAAGGGGTAGGTATTATCTACATATCCCATAAGATGGAAGAAATCTTAGAGATTACCGATGAGGTAACCATTCTTCGTGATGGTCAACTAATTGGCACGGATTTCACCAAAAATCTCAATATGAATAAAATCATTCGGATGATGGTCGGTCGAACTCTAAATCAACGTTTCCCCGATATCCCTCCCTGCAGTGGAGATACGAAGTTTGAAGTAAGGCATTTGTCCACGGAATATTCACCCAAACTCTTCGATGTCAGCTTCACTTTACGAAAAGGAGAAATCCTAGGTATTGGCGGTTTGGTGGGAGCTAGAAGAACCGAGTTGGTTGAGGCTATTTTTGGAGCGAGGACAAGGTCTTCGGGTGAGTTTATCTTGGATGGAAAACCCATTACCATCAAGCATCCAATGCAAGCCATCCAAAGGGGGTTAGCATTGATTACAGAAGAAAGACGGGTTACGGGGATTTATCCCTTGTCGAATATTCGCTTTAATACAACCATTGCTCATATTCAAAGTTATCGCAATAAACTAGGATTATTAAAAGAATTAGAAATGATTCGCGATACTCAAGATCAAATCAATAAGATGCGTGTAAAAACGCCAAGTCAGGCGGAGTTAATCCGTTCCCTCTCGGGAGGAAATCAACAAAAGGTTATCATTGGGCGGTGGCTACTAACCAATCCCGATATCTTATTAATGGATGAACCAACCCGCGGAATTGATGTTGGAGCGAAGTATGAAATCTATCAGTTGATGATTCAATTAGTTGAATCAGGAAAATCAATTATCATGGTATCTTCAGAGATGCCAGAGTTGTTGGGAGTAACCCACCGTATTGCTGTCATGTCCAACGGTCGATTGGCTGGAATTGTAAACACTCAAGAAACAACACAAGAAGAAATCTTTACTTTATCAGCTCGCTATTTGTAGAAGGAGTACACAAAGATGAATATTCAAGCTAAACAAACACCGATTCACCGATTTTTCAAAGTTCTTTATACCTACTCTTTGGGACTCTTACTTCAGGGGTTTAAGTGGTTACTCAAGCGATTTGAAATCCTGATTACCAAGATGTTTCGTGGATATGGTCTATTTCTACGATCCACTGCCTTTTGGACAAAAGATAAAACAAAAACGGAACATAGCGTCAAAGATGACTTGCGGCTTGGGTGGTTTGCAAGAGCGCGTTTGAAATTCGTTGAAAACTACAACCGAAGAGTAGAAAAATACTTATCTTGGACAGAAAAAGATACCGAGACTTTCTTGGTGAACAACGCTATTTACTTTGTGATTATTGCTTTTATCTTATACGTCATCATTTCAAAACCAAATTTCTTAAGTATGGCAGTTTTTATGAACATCTTAACACAATCCTCTGTTCGTCTCATTTTGGCTTTTGGAGTTGGTGGAATCATCATTTTGCAAGGAACGGACTTATCGCTAGGACGAAGTGTTGGTTTTGCGGCTATCATTTCCGCTTCCATGTTACAAGCAATGGATTACGCCGCACGGTTCTATCCCAATTTACAAGAGCTCCCTTTGATTGTACCGCTTTTGATTGCCATGGCGGTGAGTGCCTTCTTCTCTGCCATTAACGGATTTGTTGTATCTGTGTTTAAAATCCACCCCTTCTTAGCGACATTGGGTGCGAGTGTTGCTTTATATGGGATTTTATCCATGTACTTCGCTTCTGGAGCACCGGGACCTCAACCGATTGGAGGGTTTGATTCTCGCTATACAGAGTTTGTGGTTGGTAAACTTAATATTTTTGGGTTTGAATTACCCAAACTCATTATTTATGCGATCTTAATTACCCTCTTAATGTGGACCATATGGAATAAAACCGCATTTGGAAAGAATATGTATGCTGTCGGGGGAAATCCCGAAGCTGCGAAAGTATCAGGCGTCAATCTCGTGAAAACAACAATTCTTGTCTATGTTCTTGCAGGGTTGCTGTATGGGTTAGGCGGGTTCTTAGAAGCAGCACGGATTGGAAGTGCTTCCAATGGAACAGGGATTAACTACGAGTTGGACGCGATTGCGGCTTGCGTGGTTGGAGGAATCAGCTTTAGTGGCGGTATTGGTAAAATCAGCGGAGCTGTGACTGGAGTTTTAATGTTTACCATTATCAGTTATGGTATGATTTTCTTGAACATGGATGTCTTTTGGCAATACATCATCAAAGGTGTTATTATTGTCGCTGCAGTGGCATTGGATACACGCAAGTACATCGTTAAACGTTAATTCGATTTCCTCCTCTATTGAATTAGTGTTCATTGATAGCATAAAAGCGAACTTTTCGGAGTTCGCTTTTATGTTCTAAAAAAGTTTGAGGGTATAAACATTCATCTCTATGGTATAATAGCCTTGTTTTCAGCGATTATTTGAAAGGGGATGAGAACGCATGAATTCAGAAATCCAATCTTTTTTTCAATCCGTTTATCAATTAGATCCCATTCAAGATATCTTTTTTACCAACGACGAATACATAAAGTTTGCGTTGGATTGGCAAGAAGTACCGTGCACAATTTATCTTATTTCTGGAAATCCGACCCCCCTTGGATTACCTTCCTCAGATCATAAAATCGCGATTCAAGATTTCCTACCGTATATCGAAATGGATAATGAACTAGCTGAAGTGGAAGGGCGACACACTTTTATTGATCGCTTAATTCAGCGTATTGAGTTCATGGGGAGTGATTTGTTGTTATATTTACCCATCAAACACGAAGCAGGTAAGTTGTGGCTAACCATCACAATCCAAAAGAAAACAACCTTTCAACAACGACCCCAATTAATCTATGGTCAAGTGATTCGCGTGTCGCATACCACTCCCGTTGAAATTATTCATTATCAAAAAACCTATCAAGATCCGTTAACCCGATTATTTACGAGAGAAACCTTGCGTCAACACTTAAAGAATTTTATTCCCAATGATCAGACGTATGCAATGTATATGGATTTGGATGGATTTAAGAAAATCAATGATTTCTTCGGGCATAAATTTGGGGATCAGTTTTTAATTGATATCGCCGAACGATTTATCGCGGTATGGGAAAGTGATGTTGTCTATTATCGGTTAGGCGGCGATGAATTTTTTATCATCGTCTATCACCACAGTGAAGAAATGGTGAAAGCACGGGCACGAAAGTTAATTGAGATGATTGAGTCCTTAGAAATCGAAGGACGAGCAGCTGGAGTCAGTGCTTCGATTGGAATCGTCCGAATTACAGAAGAAAATAAACAATATGATCGATTACTGGACTTAGCTGACCGCGTGATGTATAAGGCGAAAAACACAGGCAAAGGTCATTGCATCCTGACTAAAGAAATTTAAACAACATTCGACCCTCTGGTTTTGGCATTACGCTAAACCAGGGGGCTTTTTATTTGGGTTGATACCAAAATCAAAACCATTCAAGGAATCGCTTTACAACTTGTTGTAAAGGCGACATTGTTTTTTGGCATATGAAACGATTTTCATTCACAAATCCACAGGGGAGTTCTTCCAATTTATCGTTCATTTTGTATAATGGATGTAGGAGGGATAAACATGGAAGAATATCGATTACACCGTCACATCATGTGCATCGATTTAAAAAGTTTTTTTGCCTCCGTCGAATGTAGTTTGTTAGGCCTAGATCCCTTTCAAGTACCGTTAGTCGTTGCGGATAAATCTCGAGGGGGAGGCTCGATTGTTTTAGCGGTAACGCCCTACTTAAAAAAACTGGGGGTTCCCAGTCGTTGCCGGATTTTTGAATTACCGAAAAACGTCGCGATTATTTATCAAAAACCAAGAATGGAAAAATATTTAGAATATTCGACTAAAATCGTTGAAATCTACTTACGATATGTTTCAGAAGAAGACTTATATGTTTATTCCATTGATGAAGTCTTTATGGATTTTACCCAATACATTGACTATTATAAAAAGGATATTGTTACATTAGCCAAAGAAATCATCCAAACGATTTATCAAGAGACGAAAGTCTATTCTACGGTAGGTATTGGGCCAAACATGTTAATGGCTAAATTAGCGTTGGATTTGGAATCCAAAAAAGCCAAAGATTTTATTGCTAAATGGGATTATGAAGATGTACCGCAGAAACTCTGGCCAATCAAACCGCTATCCGAAATGTGGGGAATCGGGAGAAACATGGAAGCCCGATTAAACCATATGGGCTTTTACACAATTGGCGATATCGCCAATACGAATCCTGCTCGATTGAAACGAAAATTCGGGATTTTAGGAGAAGAATTGTATTATCATACCCACGGCATCGATATGAGTCGCTTACAAGATAAAGACAAAGTCCGTGCCGTCAGTAAATCCTATGGCATAGGTCAAACCTTGTATCACGATTATTACGAACCAGAAATCTATCAGATTATGATTGAAATGGTCGATGATGTGGTAAGACGATTACGAGGCAGTAAAAAATGTGCCAAAACGATTCATTTAGGAATTGGCTATAGTAAAGATACCGGTGGGGGATTTGGTCGCCAAATCACCCTTCCACAACCAACTCAAAGTGAATCAGCGGTCTATCAAGCTTGTTTACACCTCTTCCATGAACATTATGAAGGAGAACCAATTCGTCGGGTGGCGATTAGTGCCAGTGGTCTCGTGGATAAACAAGAGTATCAATTCAGTTTGTTTGAAGATGTCGAAGCTGTTGTGAAGGAGCAACAACTCTTTGCGGCGATGGATGAAGTCAAAGTGCGGTTTGGGAAAAACGCAGTCAACCGTGCTTCCAGTGAATCCGAAGCGTCGACTGTAAAAGCACGCAACGACATGATCGGTGGTCACAATGCCTAAGTACATGGACCGCGGATTAATCAAATGGGGGGCTTTTGACGCCCTGAATGGCTACTCCTCGATGTTGGAAGAACTGCGCTACCGCCTCGGGAAAAAAGCAAAACCGTTGTTATCAGAAGATGCATTGGAAGAATTGAATCGGAATTTACACCAAGCTTGGGTCGAACATCAAGAAGTTGATATTACGTATTATGCGGATGGATATTTCCGGCATACCTTCGGAACGATTCAACGAATGGATTATCAAAACCGGACCATTATTTTATCCACCAAAGAGTCGTTAAAAGCAGAAGCGATTATGGAAATTCAAATTCTATAATCGCTTTTTTCTTTTTGTAAAAAATTTCAATCGGATTCATGAAATCAGAAATGGGAGGAACCTCAACGGAATCGAGGGAGAATGAGAAAAAGAGCGTCGAAAACATTTCTTTTTTAGAAAACAAGCCAAGCAGACAAGATTGAACGATTTTTCGCACATTTTCGCGCTTTTAAGACACTTTTTTTTGTTAAGCCTATTGGAAAAGCGGTTTTCTAATGATATAATCACGCTAAAGAGGTGGTACTGATGAAGATTACTGAAGTTCGAGCAAAACGTGTGAATGGGGAGAATCGCTTAGTCGGAATAGCAGCGATTACAATTGACGAATGCTTCGTGATTCATGAGTTACGGATTATTGAGGGGAAAGACGGTTTATTTGTGGCTATGCCAAGCAGAAAGATGCCGAACGGAGAATTTAAAGACGTTGCCCACCCGATTAATACCGAAACAAGAAGTATGATCGAACATGCCGTTTTGGAAGCTTTTAACAAACTTCCAGAACTTAAAATCGAAGGATAACCATTCTATTGAAGTGCTGACTTTCTAAAGTTAGCACTTTTCTATTTGATTGGTTTGGTGTATAATGAGTGTGGTCAAAAATTCCCAACTCCTGGAGGATGAACATGGCAGTCTTTCATGGTTCAAAAGTTAAAATCTTTGCGCTTTCTTCGAATAAAGTACTCGCTCAAGATATTGCGGACTACATTGGTATTCCCTTAAGCATTTGTGAAGTTGTTCGTTTTGCGGATGGGGAAATCAATATTAACATCAATGAGACCGTTCGGGGACACAAAGTCTTTGTGATTCAATCAACGTCCAATCCAGTGAATGAAAATTTAATGGAATTGCTCATTATGATTGATGCACTGAAACGAGCGTCAGCACGAGAAGTCAATATCGTTATGCCTTATTACGGATACTCTCGGCAAGACCGAAAAGCGAAGGCGAGACAACCGATTTCAGCGAAATTGGTTGCGGACTTACTCCAAGTTGCTGGCGCGACTCGGGTCATTTGTTTAGACTTACATGCGGCGCAAATTCAAGGCTTCTTTAATATCCCGATTGATAACTTCCGGGCTCTCCCGATTATTGCGGAATATTTTAAAGAAAAGAACATTAAAAACACGGTTGTTGTATCTCCCGACCATGGGGGGGTAACCCGGGCTAGAGC
>Ga0116204_1000583_pt1 | contig 20892 bp, 15 predicted proteins | sample LakKivwa52mmetaG_FD_94481 | JGI IMG/M metagenome (GOLD analysis project Ga0116204, IMG submission 94481) | Anoxic lake water microbial communities from Lake Kivu, Rwanda to study Microbial Dark Matter (Phase II) - Lake Kivu water 52m metaG | ecosystem: Environmental > Aquatic > Freshwater > Lake... | reverse complement strand
TTATGGTTTATCAAAAAAGATTGTGTACAAAAAGTAGGTTATCATGCAGTGCAGGTTATGCAATAACAGTGATTTAACTTTATATTACCATCAGGGAAACAAACAGCAGTTCCATTATTATAAATGCAGTAACTGTGGACTTGTAAATCTTGATTTATCCAATCTCGACATAGCCAGCAGCCAGGATAAATATGCCGGTTTCGAAGATCCGCGTCATTGTATCAACGCTGGTTCAAACCACACTTATCAGTATTTGAAAAAGCGGTTCAACAAAACTGGAACTTATCTTGATATTGGTTGTGGAAGTGGATCTTTACTATATCTGATGCAAAAGCAGGGTTGGAAGGTTACCGGATTGGAAATCATACCATCTTTGGCCGAAACCGTGAATACAGAACTTGGTTTTGAAGTAATCAATGCCAATTTCATGTTTTACTCAACCGGAGAGCGGAGATTTGATCTGATAACACTGAGGCACGTTCTGGAGCATATACCGGATTCGATCCTGGCGTTATCAAAACTGAATAAACTCCTTTCCAAAGGAGGTCATGTCCTCCTCGAGTTTCCCAATATCGAGGGTTTAAGTTTCTGGTTTCGCAGGTTATTGGCAAAATATCACATCTCATATAGAAAATACCACCCGGATTATGTTCCAGGTCACTGCAACGAGTTTTCCATAAAACCATTTCAATTTCTAACCGAAAAAACCGGTTTTGAGATTGTGGACTGGCACGGATATTCGAATAAACCTCTTATGAATGCTCTTTACAAAATCATTCCTGTCAGTACAAAAACCCGAACACTGATTCGAAAAACAATCGATATCTGAAGAGACCTATTAAGTTATTACATCGACATATGCAAAAAATAGTTATATCCACATAAAATGTGGTGCTCTGTGGGCCGGTTCGTTGGACCAGTTACCATCGAATCTCTAAGCATTACGGTACCACTACGGTACCATTACGGTAGCATTACGGTAAATTACCGTAATGCTACCGTAATGGTACCGTAGTGGTACCGTAATGCTCAGAAGAATGGATTTTACGGAACAAAGATTTTTTCGATTTTGGAATAAATAATCATTGACATATTTCGAGGATAGAAAAACTGTCTCGTAAAATAACCATGAAAGGAGGTAACTAATGAATAAGTGCCGATTTAGACCAACCGGCCGAAGCGATGTCACAATTGTGGCAAACGCTTCAGGATACCTATGCCTCCGTTTCTGGTCTTATTGACTTTATTGTCTTACCAATAAGCGCCACACCGGCAGTATAAATTCCTTCGGTTTAACCATCCCCAGCATTATAGCACCTTGTGTTAAACTGTTCTGTATCTTGCTGTTGACCAACCCTATAGCACAGCCGTATGGAACGCAGACAATTAACTTCATATCCAAAACCCTGAGACCCGTTAAAACCTGTTTATTAATTAGGAGAAAGAAATGTCTGCGATCAAATTCGCAATGAAATTTATGCAAGGCCTCAAGGCAAAGTATCTATTGGCAATACTTTGCATAGCCATTGCAGCTGGCTTGTCCTTTATGGCACCTCTTGTTATCCGGCTTACGGTGGACTCCGTTTTGGCCGGGAAGGATATCGATCTACCGTTTGGAATGCATAATTACATCAAAAATATAGATGTTATCCCGTTTCTCATCCGGAACATCTGGATAGCTGGATTGGCAATATTTATCATTCATCTGGTTTCCCAGAGCTTTACATACCTGAGGAGTAAACTGAGTGTCACTTGTGCAGAGGAGTTTTCCCGTCGCTTGCGTAATGCTATCTACCAACATGTGCAGCTATTGCCTTATGCCTGGCATAGTAAAGTGCAAACCGGTGATATAGTTCAGCGAGCAACCTCTGATATTAACACTATCCGTGGATTCTTGAGCTCTCAGTTGGTTCAGTTGGGCAGAGGAATCTTCATGATCCTGTTGCTGATCCCGATCATGCTATCGCTAAGTCCCAGAATGACTCTGATCTCGACCATCGTGGTTCCGATCGTCTTTATCTATGCCTTTTTCTTTTTTCGGCAGGTCAAGAGCCGGTTCAAGGTTCAGGATGAAGCCGAAGGCTATATGACAACAGTGTTGGAAGAGTCGCTTTCCGGAATTCGAGTCGTTCGGTCTTTTGCAAGAGAAGATTACGAGATAGATCGATTTGACCGTGCAGCCAATGATTATCGCCAACAAAGCCGGAAACTGATCACTGTGCTGGCCTGGTATTGGAGCTCATCCGATGTCCTGATCATGACGCAAATGGCTATAACACTGATATTTGGCATCCGTTATACAATAGCTGGAACCGTCTCATTGGGAACATTGCTGGCTTTCACTTCCTATAATGGGATGCTGCTTTGGCCGATACGAGAAATGGGAAGGATCCTTACCGATATGGGACGTGCCCAGGTTTCACTCATCCGGATCAAGGAGATTCTTGATACTCCGCAGGAAAAGATGTTGGGCTATTTTGAAATGCCGGATAGATATCGTCTGCGTGGCAAGATCGATTTCATCGACCTGTCATTTGCCTATGAGCCGGATAATCCGATTCTGAACAATATCAACCTCAGTATTCAGCCGGGTGAGACAATTGCTGTCCTGGGAGCAACGGGTGCAGGAAAATCGACTCTGACCAATCTGATACCACGCTTGTTTGATTATGAAAGCGGTAAGATCCGGATCGATGGAATTGACCTGAAAAAGTATGACCGGCAACAGCTTAGAAGGCAGATCGGAATTGTACTCCAGGAGCCATTCCTCTATTCCCGCAGTGTCAAAGATAACATCGGGATCGCTCTTCAGGATCCGGAACAAACCAGTATTGAGTTTGCTGCCTCTGAAGCAGCTCTGCACGAGTCGATCCTGGAATTTGAAAATGGCTATGACACAGTGATAGGGGAGAAGGGTATCACTCTTTCCGGTGGTCAGCGACAACGCATGGCCATTGCCCGGGCTTTGATCCTGGATCCTCCGATTTTGATCCTGGATGATGCTTTAAGTGCAGTCGATTCTGAAACCGAACGTGAAATTCAGAAAAACCTGCTTTTACGCAAAGGTAAATCGACCACCATCATTATTACTCACCGGCTGACATCAACCCAGATCGCTGACCGGATTCTTGTGCTCGAGCATGGTAAGATCGCACAACTTGGAACTCATCAGGAGCTGATCCACAGTCCAGGACCATATCAAAGGATCTGGAAGATCCAGCACGAACTGGAAAGTGAAGCCGTGTAAAAACAAAGGAATTTAAAATGTACGAACAAAATAAAGAAGAAGAATTTAAAAAACGTTATGATTGGTCGCTATGGAAGAACCTCTTTGTCCATGCCCGACCTCATCGAAGAAAAATGATGTATCTTGCAGGTATAATGATACTTACTGCAGCTGTCGATGCGGCTCTACCGCTTATGACCAAGCATGCGATAGACAAAATGATCCTACCAAAAAGCTTTGATGGGATATACAGCTTTGCTATGATCTATATTGGACTTGTTGTGTTTCAGTTTCTTAATATCTTCCTGCTGATAGATGTGGCAGGAAGGATTGAAACCGGAATGAATTATGACCTGCGCCGAACCTGCTATCATAAACTGCAACAGATGTCATTTTCCTATTATGACAGAACACCCACGGGTTGGTTGGTTGCCAGATTGACCTCAGATATTTCCCGCTTGGGAGATGTATTTGCCTGGGGTATAGTTGACTTGATCTGGGGATTTGCAGTAATACTGCTGGTAAGCGTAATTATATTTATGCTGAACTGGAAGTTGGCATTGATAATAATGGCTCTGATCCCGATTATGGTCTTTGTGGCAATCAAGTTCCAGATCCTGATCCTGCGAAGTTATCGCCAGGTACGGAAATTGAATTCTCAGATCACAAACAGCTTCGGTGAGTGTATCCACGGAGCCAAGACAACAAAGACCCTGGTACGTGAAGAAGCCAATATGGACGAGTTCTGTCAGTTAAGCAAACAGATGTACAAAAACTCCGTCCAGGCAGCGATCCGTTCTGCTCTGTTCATGCCGATAATTCTGGCAATATCTGCTCTTGGAACTGGAATGATAGTCTGGATAGGTGGCTCAATGGTGCTGGCCAGGATCATAGGATATGGAACTCTAATGGCCTTCATTGGCTATGCCATGCAGATCTTTGAACCGATTTCCAACGTGGCACATCACTTCGCAGAAATGCAGAATGCTCAGGCTGCCGGTGAACGGGTTTTTTCGTTACTCAAACTGAAACCCGAGATCATAAGTGAGGTTGAACTCAGTGATGAATGGAAATCCCGTAAAATGATGGCAAGCATAAAACTGGATGATGTGTCCTTCGCATACAAGGAAGGGAAAAACATCTTCTCCAGTTTCAACCTTGAGATATCAAGTGGAGAATGCCTTGCCCTGGTTGGAGAAACCGGTACCGGAAAAACTACATTGGTGAACCTGATCTGCAGATTTTATCAACCCAGCAGTGGCAGGATACTGATCGATGGTTTTGATTATACCGAGATACCGCTCAAATGGATTCATTCTCAATTGGGCTATGTTCAGCAGGTTCCACATCTGTTTCAGGGATCGATCAAAGAGAACATACGTTATGGAAAACTGGATGCCTCAGACGAAGAAGTCTATCGCGCAGCAGAAACAGTGAATGCAGATGACTTTATACTAAACCTGCCTGGGAAATATGACTATCAGGTAGGTGAATCCGGAAATCTGCTCTCCACCGGCCAGAAGCAATTGATCTCATTCGCCAGAGTGGTATTGGCAAATCCGACCCTGCTGATCCTGGATGAAGCAACTGCATCCATTGATACCGAGACCGAAAAGGTCTTGCAGGATGCTATACGCCTTGTTCTGAAGGGAAGAACCAGTATCATCATCGCCCACAGGCTTTCCACTATCAGGGAAGCAGACCGGATTTTATTAATGCACAAAGGACTGATTGTGGAACAGGGCTCACATCATGAACTGATGAAAAAGAGAGCCAGATACTATGATCTTTATATGAACCAGTTCATGCAAGAGATAACAGATCAGGAACTTGCAAAAGATGCCTGAGAGTGATCAAAGATTATCTCTTTTCTAAAGTAATGAAAGTATAATAGAAGTGATCTCCAAATTGCAATCACTTGAAGTACAAAGCACCTAACCTTGTTTTTGTTTATTCGAAAACACAAAGGTGCTTTGGACTTCAAGCATGGCTATGAGCGTGGAGAGGGGAACCTCGCTGGAAGCAGTTTGTTGCTACCGATAATTGAAGAAATCTAATTCGACAACCAGACAGCTGCTTGATGTCCAATTAGTATTAATCAGCTTCGATGTGATTGAAGTTTATTTCTGGGAATGTGAATTTGAAAACGGTCTATGGCATCAACCTGCATTACTTTGTGATAATAATCATCAAAGTGCTCCAGGGCATGAGAATCTGAACCAATGGTGATCAATCTTCCACCCAGATCATAGTATAGGTCAAGTTGTTCTTGATCTGGCATAAGAGATTTCATGGGTTTTCGGAAACCAGAGAAGTTGATCTCAAGGGCGATCTCTCGATCTATCATTTCTTGGAAAATTCGTCTGATTATGTTGTCTGCTATGCTTTCCTCTGGTCTTGATGATAAGTATCTCTTATAGACTCCAAGATGTGCCAGGACATCAATATCGCAGTTTTGAACTAAGTTGAGATTCTGAGTATAGTAGTCAAGAATGTCATCTCTACTGATGTTTTGTTTGATGGGTACGGCAACATTGGTTCGATCTGACAAAAAATGGACTGAGCCAAGGATGATATCGAAATCAAATTGAGAGATCAATGGGAGCGCAAAATCAATAACTTGGTGGTAATCACCAATTTCCAAACCGCACAGGATTTCTATTTCTTTATATCTATCCTGAAGGATGGATATATGAGCCCGGTATTTGGATAATGACTTTAACCCAAAGTATCCCAGTTCCTGAGGAAGCAAATCCAGGTGCTCAGTTATGGCAATAGTCTTATAATCAAGTTCAATAGCTCGCTCGATTAGAGAGTTTGACAGGATCTTGCTGTCATAACTGAATTCAGTATGGATATGAAGGTCGCATTTATCCATAATTTTCAGACCTTGTTTTTGCCAGGAGCAATGCAGCACCCAAGGCTCCAGTATAAACTGGGTGCTCTGTTCGCCTGATTGAGCAGGAAAATACTTGCTCCAGACAGTGTAACAAATCAGAGTTATAAGCAACACCACCGGTGAAAATAATAGGGGAGAGGATACTGAGTTGGGCGGATTGGGCTTTTATCCTTTTGGCAATAGAAACATGTACTGCCCGGATAATATCCTGAGATTCTATTCCCTGAGCAAGCATCCCGATGATCTCAGTTTCGGCAAAAACCACACAGGTGCTGGATAGATTAAGCTCTCTGGTTGATTTTGATGCAAGTTCGCTAAGCTCCTCTACTTCTACTCCCAGGATCATTGCAGCCAACTCCAGAAACCTTCCTGTTCCAGCTGCACACTTATCATTCATCACAAAATCGTTGACCCGGGTACTGATTGTCATGATCTTGGAATCCTGACCACCGATATCAATCACTGTTTTGCAATCTGGATAAAAGTATAGGACACCCTCGGCATGACAGGAAATCTCAGAGAACTTTGGATATTTATCCCGCAGGATGTTTCGACCATATCCTGTGGCAGCAACTAGATCAAAATCTCCAACCAAGCCTGTTGCATGCTCCAGAATGCTGGATATAGTTGCATCTATCCGGGTTCCGGTGGCAACCAAGTGCTTGTAATGTATCTCTTTAGTTACCTGATCAATGATTACTAGTTTGGTGTTTCGAGAGCCTATGTCCAATCCGGCCAAAAGCATTATTACCTCATTATGTGGATAAACAGATCTTCTGATCTTAAATACTTATTGGCTACCTTATTTACATCGGAAACCGAAACCGTACGTACTCGGGCTTCTCTGCTCAGAAAATATTGAAGATCATAGCCCAAGGCCTGGAGGATAGAAATCGTATTGGCTTGCCATGAAACGCTTTCTGCATCAAATCTCTGGCTTGCAACCAGGTAATTTTGGGCAGCATGCAATTCTCCCAGACTGATCCCATTCTCACATACGTCCTTTATGACATCCTTCATCAAAGATAGAGCAGGTTTATAATTATCCGGATCACAATATGCATAGGCATTCCAAAATCCGGTTTGCGTGATTGTATGAACATCAAAGCCAGTTTGATAGGCATAGCCATACTTTTCGCGAACTTCAGTATATAATCTGGAGGAAAGATCACCACCCAAAATATGCGCAAGAATATGCATAGCTGTATTTTCCAGATGTTGTGTTGCTGGACAACAGAAGCCACCAATATTGATGATTGCCTGTTCACTGGGGTATTTTTGATATTTTTCCTTGATTTGAGATGGATTGTAATGAATAAATTGGCTTCGTTGCGGCTTCTTAGAATTCTTAGGACACCATCCAAGATATTGCTCACAAAGCTTGAATACCAATTCTGGAGAATGATTTCCAACTACTCCAATATGAAAGTCCTGCTCCAAAACCATGTCATAATACCAGGAAACAATATCATTGTATTTTATTCTGGCGAACTGACTTATCTTGCCGGTGTTGCTGTCAAGATTGGTTCTGTTTCCAACTAGCATCCTGAACCAGTTCTTATATGCCACCGAGGCTGGAAAGTCCTTTTCCCTTCGCAGATTTTCGAGAGTGACACGCTTGATTAATGCGACGTGTTTATGCGGAAAAGTGGGGTTGAAAAATAAATCGGATAAAATCATCAGCATGGTTTCAAGATTGTCATTGAGGCATTTACCCCTGAAGGTTAAGCTGTCAATATGATGCAAGACCCGGATATTGATCCCATTATATCTGGAAATGCGTTGAACTGCATCGTAATCATATTTCTTTGAACCATATAGCATTGCAGTTGAACAGAGATAGTTTAGTCCACGGTTGTTGTCACTCTCCATGAGTTGGGATAAACCGGAAGAAAGGGAAACAGCTGAAAATGGCTTATCCTGTATGTGTTTGAATGTTATGGCAATACCATTTGAAAGTACTGAGGTATAGAAATCCTCATGGGGAGAGTTGTACAATATATCATGAGTTTTCTTTTCTGAATTGGTACTTGTTAGAATGGGAGAATCATTCTGAACCAGTATGTTTGAATTTTTGAATTTCTTTTGATTGGTATCCTGAACTATATCAAGAGTAATCATGGGGGCCTGTATCGGGGTCTGGAGGAAAATTCTGATGCTATCAGGGGTCCAATATGCGCGAATTCCTTCATTAACATATTGATACTCAAGATCACCAATCTCTATGTCATAGAAGTATATGTGTTCATAACCTCTGTAGAGCTCTTCCATAGCCAGGGTAGAGGCATGGTTTTCCATGCTTTCGAATGATGATAACCACCCATATATGATATCTTTTTTTATCAACTCAAACTCGGCCTTATTCAGGCCTTCACTAATGAGATTGTTATACTCGCTTTGAATCTCTGATGTGATTGCAGCAAGGTTATTTACACTGTTAGGGGTGATGAGGATAACGGAAACTCCAGAAAGGATACCACATAGCGAACTGACCCTGATTCCAGAACAAAGTTTTTTATCCTCTACAAGTGTTTTATAGAGTCGGGAGGACTTTCCAATGGCAAAAGCACGCATGGCAAAAAGCATGATATTGCTACTTGAGTGTCTCTCCGTTAGCTCTGGAAGGGTTACTGCAATCATTGGGAAGCTATTCTTCTTCATTCTGGGAATTAACTTTCTACCCATGACCTCAGGTTCCAGAAACAGGTTTGGATCAAAATTAACTCTTTCGTTATTGTTTTGCCAGTTTCCAAAGGACAGCATGCACAAGTTTCGAATATACTGCTCTTTATCAATCTCATCCATCACTAAATCACCAGTGAGAACAAGAAAAGCATTATTGGGGTTGTAATACCTGTTATAAAAATCACTCAAACCGGAACTTGTTATTCCATTCAGTGTCTCAGCAAACCCCAGAACAGGATATTTCATTGGGTTGTGATCAAAACTATTGTACTGGATAAATTCTATGAAATCAATTTCCGGGTCATTTTGATATTGTCTGATCTCCTCCAGGATAATATCCTTCTCAATCTTGATATCTTTCAACAAGAACCTTGCCTGGCAGGCAATCTGCATCAAAATCCTCAAGCCCAGTTCCATATACTCAGATGGTAGTAACAAATAATAACAGGTGCTGTCAAAGTCGGTGTATGCATTGAGCGTACCGCCTAAAACCGACACGGCATCACTGATAGTCAACACTTCCTGAAACTCAGGAAAATACTTGGCTCTAAGCAATTCATCTTCATGGTAATTATTTTTGAAGACCAGATGCTCAATGAAATGCGAGTATCCCTTTTCGTGCATAGCCTCATAAATGGAACCAAGTTTAATATGTAATTGCAGACATATTATGGGGTTACTATTATCTATATGATATATTACTTTAAGATCATTTGGCAAAATGAATGATAATGTTTGATTTGATATATGCATTACTTCCTTTTAAGAGCATAGGCGTTATGGTTATGAATTGATTCAAAATTGTCAGATTCCACATAGTAGTCGATGATTCTGCTGTCTTTGTCCAGGACTTCCGTAATCTCCCTTACTATATCCTCTACGAACTTTGGATTCTCATATGCCTTTTCTGTAACAAATTTCTCATCGACCCGTTTGAGCAAAGGATAGATCTCGCAACTTGCGGTTTTTTCTGCCAGATCGATCAATTCTTCCAACCAGACAAACTCCGAATACCGGACTTTAATAGTTATTTCGGAGCGTTGGTTATGAGCTCCGAAAGCACTGATTTCTTTGGAGCAAGGGCAAAGGGTCGTTACCGGAACTTTAACTCCGATCCAGAGCTCCAGATCGTCCCTAAATGCAGCATTAAAGAAGCATTCATAGCAAAGCAGAGATGTTTGACGGGAGACGGGAGCATGTTTCTGGATAAAATAGGGAAAACTGATATCAATGTATGCGGTTTCTGCTTTGAGGGTCTTCTTGAGATCTTGCAGTAGGTTTGTCAGATTTTGGATGATCTCATCTTCGTGATAGCGGTTTAATATCTCGATGAAACGGGACATGTGAGTTCCGCGCTTGTAATGTGGCAATTCGACATAGATATCGAGTTCAGCAACTGTGTGCTGTACTTTCTTCCTTCTATCCTCCACCACGATCGGATATTTAATCCCTTTAACACCAACCTTGTCGATACTGATGTTTCTGGCATCAAATTGATTTTGCAGATCAGGGATCGGACTATCTTTCAGTTTCATTCAGTCCAAAGTTCTTCATGCCCTGGGTTTTAAGTGAAACAATCTGGCCATTTTGGTTATAATATATTATTGCATCGGCTTGATCAATTTGCTTGATTTTCTCAATGGCACTAACAGGATTCATCAGGAAAAAAGCCGTTGAAAGCCCATCTGCCCAGGCAGCAGAGGGATGTAATACTGTAACTGATATTACATCCTCAACCGGATAGCCGGTTCTGGGATTGAGGATATGATGATATCTGATCCCATCCAACTCAAAGTATTGTTGATAATCACCACTCGTTCCAACCGACATGTCTTTTATTCTGAAAGAAGCAATGTAAGAATCATTTCCCTGCCGTGGGTGTTGAATATATACAATTTGGGGTAACTTCCCACCGTAGAAGGTCATGGAACTCCGACAGTCAATGACTCCCTGCTTGAGACCCAATTCCAGCATATATAACTTTGCTTGGTCCAGAATATAGCCCTTGGCGATAGCTCCAAAGCTGATCTGCATCTTCTTTGGCTTATACAGTTCGGTCTTTGAAAATCTCAGTTTCGAGAAATCAACGAGAGCCAGATTCTCATCCAGGATTGTAGAATCCGGAACAGATGGACTGGCTCCTCCAAAACCCCAAAGATCAAAGACAGGCTTGATCGTTATATCGAAAGCTCCATCTGTCATTTTATACAAGCTATCGGCTATTACCAACATCTGATAAGTATCCGGGTCAATTTCAAACATTTCCTCTTCTGAATTGTTGATTTGCCATAGCCAGCTTTTCTGATCATATTCATTGAACCTTTCTTCAAGTTTTCGGATATAGTCGAAAACCTTATCGATCTTAGCTCCGATAGTTTTTTCTTGTGAAGATGCCGTAATTTGGACACTCATGTCCAAAAGAAACTGAGATTTAGTTTCAGTATATTCTCTAAAGACATAACTGATCAATCCATAGGCAATTACTGCGATCAGTATGACCAAAGAGACAATTTCTTTTTTCTTCATCAGAAACCTCAACGCCGGTATTCCAGCAAATTATGGTCCATCAGTCGAAAAGTATAATCCCGAATGGCAAACCAGGATAATGGCAAGGTGATGAGCAATCCCAAAACCCCCAAAATGAGTGCCAGTGCATTGATGGCAAACAAAACAAGGGCAAGCAGATAGATGTTCCATCTCAGGTCGTGGAAGTGCTTATAGGATAATTTGATGGCTTTTAAGATGGATGTCTCTTGGACCATTGCCAGAATCGGAACAGGCAAAACTATAGCAATCCAATAGTTTAACAACACAATCCATACCAATCGAAGGATCGGATCACTGGCCAAACCTGGCAAACCAAAACAGATTGCATATATCAAAGCATAGTAGAAAGAACAAACGAAACTAAACCACAGGAATTTTGGATATGTTTTAATTGCTTCGCGGATGCCTTGAAAATTTAAAAGATAGTTATCTCGTGATGTAGTCAGCCTGAATGGGATCAGCAGAAATGGTAAAAAGATAGCAATCCCAATTGCTCTGATCGCCAAATTAACTAGATATGGCAGAATTGCATCATTACTTAAAGTGACGATGCTATTAAACAGCCAAATCAGCACAGCGATCGGAATAAGACCCAGAAAGATTGAAAAACCAGCAGTTCTTGCATTTATGCTATGAAACTTCTGGCATTTCATCCAAGTCTCTTTAAGTGACTTGATGGCAGATAGAGCCTGATTTGGTACTTCTGTCATTGAACCGCAATTCACACACCAGATATCGTGATCTGCAAGCCGGGAATTACATTTAGTACAACGCATTATATCTCCATTAAAATTGCACTTTAAGTATTGTGAAAACTTGTTTCCTCAACATTTTGTCCACCCGCAAGCGGGACACTTCAAACAACCCTCAACGTGTTCAATGGTTGTTCCGCAATCGGGACAAAGTGCTGCACTAACACGTTTCTGATAAAAACTATCGCTGTTATCATCTTCTGGTACAAATTCAAACTTGGTTACAGAACCTGTGCTATTCACAGCAAGATAACTCTCCAGGGCCTGGGCAACAGCATCTCCACAGGAGGTTATAAGTTTTCCTTTGTTCCACATCGGTGCCTGGCATCTGATGCCTCGGAGTTGACGAATAATTGATTCTATCTTAATATTTGACCGCATTGCCAAAGACGCCAGTCGAGCCAGCGCTTCTAACTGTGCTGATGCACAGCCACCAACTTTTCCCATTTGGACAAAAATCTCACAAGCTCCATGAGCATCAGAATTGATGGTTACATACATGTGACCACAGCCTGTCTCAAGTCGTTGAGTGATACCAGTTGTAAATTCAGGACGGGTGCGGGGTGCAACTTTATCTTTTTCGGAAGATGTGCCAATTGCTGAACCTGTTGATAGTACCTGGTTTTCCCTGCTGCCATCGCGATACACAGTAAGCCCTTTGCAACCAAGTTGATAAGCAAGTTCATAAGCGCTCTGGATATCTTCAATAGTTGCCTCGTTCGGGAAATTAATTGTCTTACTGACAGCGTTGTCGGTATATTTCTGAAAGGCAGCTTGCATCCTGATATGCCACTCTGGTGATATATCATGGGCGGTTTGAAAAATTTGTTTCATGTCCTCAGGGATTTCTTCAATATGTTGAACTGAACCATGTTTCGCTACTTTTTCCAACAGCGATTGATCATATAATCCCTTGTCTCTCAACATTTTTTCAAACCACGTATTGACATAGAGCAGCTTTTCTCCATCCATAACGTTTTTTACAAAGACAAGGGAAAACTGAGGTTCGATGCCACTTGAGGTATCAGCAATCATGCTGATCGTCCCAGTTGGTGCTATGGTTGTCACAGTGGCATTCCGAATACCATTTTTCGTAATATTGCTTTTTTGAGTGTCCCAATCCCAATTCAGACCTTCTCTTTCCCAATTCCCATTTGCATAGATACTTTCTGGAAAATTTGGAAAGCTGCCACTTTCCTGAGCGAGTTCCATTGAACGCTGTTTGGCATGAAAATCAATGAACTCCATCACTTCTTCTGCCAGATCAATTGCCTGATCACTGGCGTAAGGAATTTCGAGTTGATACAATAAATCCGCCCAGCCCATTATCCCCAAGCCTATTTTGCGATTTGCCTTGGCCATTTCATCAATCTGTGGAAGTGGGAACCGGGAAGCGTTGATAACATCATCCAGAAAGTCAACACTCACTCGGACAACATCTTGTAACTTCTGCCAATTGATGCAGTCGGATCTATCCTGAATGATCTCGAAATCGTTGTTATCCTCGAGGAGCATGGAAGAAAGATTGATCGAGCCAAGATTACATGCTTCGTTGGGAAGCAGGGGTTGTTCGCCACAGGGATTGGTAGATTCTATCTTTCCAATCTTAGGAGTTGGATTTGCACGGTTGATCCTATCCAAAAATACAATTCCGGGTTCACCATTTTTATGTGCCATTTCGACAATGAGTTTGAATATGTCCCTCGCTTTGAGGGTATTAGTTATATGTTTGGTAAATGGAGAGATAAGATCAAACTCGCTGTCCTGGTTCACTGCCTGCATAAAACTTTCTGTAAGACCTACACTGATGTTGAAATTGGTAAGCTCTTTGGTATCTTCCTTGCAGGTAATGAACTCCATGATCTGAGGATGCTCAACATTCAGAATTGCCATATTTGCGCCACGTCTGGTTCCACCCTGCTTGACAGCATCTGTTGCAGCATTAAAGACCTTTAAAAAAGAAATGGGACCACTGGAAACTCCATTTGTGGATCTTACCCTCGAATTTGCTTCCCGTAAACGACTAAAAGAAAAACCGGTTCCGCCTCCGCTTTTATGGATTAGTGCAGCATTCTTTACCGATTCAAAGATGCTGTCCATACTATCCTCGATGGGTAAAACGAAGCAGGCTGAAAGCTGTTGCAGATCACTACCGGCATTCATGATGGTTGGTGAGTTTGGCAGGAAGCATCCGCTATCCATAAGTTCATAATAACGCTTTGCTTTATCTTTGTCATTTGAAGCGATGTTATTGGCAATCCGGGATAGCATCGACTCCCAATTCTCTATTAGTTCCCCAGTTTCATTTTTCTTATAATATCTTTTTTCAAGCACTTTAACAGCATTTTCTGTAAGTATCATTGTAAATGTATCCTTATAAACCTAATATTTCTCTTGCTTTATCTGGAGTAGCAATGGGACGCCCAATCTCTTCTGCAATCCTGGCAATTCGTGCTACCAACTGAGCATTGGAAGTAGCTAGAATATCTTTGTGATAATAGATATTATCTTCAAAACCGACTCTGATGTGTCCACCGGTAACCAAGGCAACCATGGAAGCAGGAATATGCCATCTGCCAATTCCTGCCACAGCCCATGTTGCTGTTGGAATCTCGGCTTTGAGATGTTGCATCATATACATTACATTTTCTGGCTTTCCGCTCATTCCACCCGGTACCCCCAGAACAAATTGGACATGCAGCGGAGTGTGAGTTATGATACCCTTTTTAACCAATTTGGCAACATAGTCGATCATGCCAGATTCATAGACCTCAATCTCAGGGGCAACACCAAATTCGATAAAGGCCTCTGCCAATCGGACTATATCCTTGGGGTGGTTTATAAAAATATCGTCTCCAAAATTTAGCGTTCCAGCATTCAACGTGCCCATATCTGGCTTTAACTTGAGTGGTGCTATCCTCTTGTCAAAACTTTCTCCAACAGCTCCCCCTGTGCTGATCTGGATTATCACTTCCGGAACTGCTTCCCGGATGGCAGATATCGACTCAGAAAATCTTTCCAGCCGTTGAGTTGGACTTCCATCATCCTCCCTCACATGCAAGTGGATCACTCTGGCACCGGCTTCAAAACACCGTTTTGCCTCAAGGGCCTGCTCATGGGGTGTAATTGGAAGCTGCGGTTGATCTTCCCTTTTGGTTTCAGCGCCAGTAATGGCAGCAGTAATAATTATTGGTTCCATACTTTCCTCAAATTTTAAGTTGAATCAGATTGAGCATTCATGATAAAAACTCAATCGAGCATAAATGATTGTAACATAAAAGTATATATGGCTTTATGTTTCAATAAACTATTCTTCATTCTATGCTCAACTGGTAAGAGAGTTGGGGATAACGTATTTATAAACAAACACATTAACATCACTTTCCTATAAACCAGCTTTCATATAAACGAACTGTCTTTAAAAAGGCGGGTTCTTTGTCAAGGATACGTTTTGCAATCTGATAGAACTTCTCTTCGCTGTCACTGACGTAAAAGCAACTGTTACCTACACTTTCGTTGCCATCATCAGGCAGATAGCGTTGCAGATACATTGTGATAGCCTCTGCACTATCCACAAGGCGAACTTCTTCTCCAATAGCAGTTTGAATCGTTTTTTTCAGGAGTGGATAGTGAGTACAACCGAGAACCAGTGTGTCAATATCCAAATTGGTAAAAAAGCTTAGATATTCCTGGGCTATCAGATGTGCTGATGAATGATCCTGCCAACCCTCTTCGGCTAATGGAACGAATAGGGGACAGGGGGTGGAAAACACTTCTGCCTTTGGTTCAAGTTGCTTTATTGCAATACTATAAGCATTTGATCGAACTGTCCCCTCGGTGCCAATAACACCGATTCTTTTATTACGGGTAGTTAAAACTGATTGCTCTGCCCCTGGCTGGATTACTCCGATGATGGGAATGTCTGTGATCTCTTCCAGAGCCGGAATAGCCACTGCAGAAGATGTATTACAGGCAACAACGAGGATCTTGATGTTCTGCTGGAGAAGAAACCGCGCGTTTTGGATCGAGTAGTCAATTATTGTCTTTGGTGACTTTGGGCCATAGGGAACACGCGCCGTGTCACCAAAATAGACAATGTCTTCCTGTGGGAATTGATTGCGGATGGCCTTGAAAACTGTGAGACCACCCACGCCAGAATCGAAGATTCCAATTGGTCGTTTCATTTCTTTCTCCCGGTTCTGATCTGATTTATCCGCTTTCTTTTTTCATTCGATCTTTGTTTTTGACTTTGCCTGGTCATTGGTACTTTCTGATATATATGCTGATGAGCGTCTTTATCCTGAGATAACTCAAGATATATATCATCACTAACCTGCATTATTTGAACTTTTACTTTATCCATAAGTTGATAATAATAACTGGTTTTATCATTTAAAACTCTCATTTCCTGATCTTGGAATCGCCACCGGCCATTACGATCAGAGACTAGTTTATACACTCCGGTGATCGGGATTTCTTCCAAACGGATAATCAAACTGCTGCTGCTTATGGAAATAACAATGCCATGATAGGTCTGTCCAATCTTGTTTTTCATATAGGTCAGATTATAGACTCTTTGAACATCCCGCTCAGATTCATCAGCAACAATCTCCTTCTCTGATGCAACCTCAGCATAGTGTTTTATCTGTTCCTGTGATAGCTTTATCCCGCTGCTTTTTATAATGTGTACTTTGCATAAGTGATGGACAACCAGGTCACACAAACGCCTGATCGGAGACGTGAAATGAGTGTAGTCTTCGATCGCCAAGCCAAAATGCCTAATGTGTTCAGAAGAATACTTAGCTTTTTTCAAACTGCGTAGGATCATGCGGTCAAAGACAATATGATAATCCTTTGAGGGCATGCTATATAGAAGTTCCTGGAGTGATTTGTTCAGATCAAGATCTCTTCGCAGGAAAAGACCGTAATTCTCCACCAGTGTGGCAAGTTTATCCAGTTTGCGGACGTCTGGGTCTTCATGTATTCTGTATAATGAATTTGGTGCAATGGAAATGAGTTTCTTGGCCACAAACTCATTTGCAATCAACATAAAGTTCTCGATAAGCTTGTGTGAATCAGTCTCTTCGGCCAGATTAAACTGGTGAATGAAACCCTCTTCATCATATTCATATTCGATCTCAGGCAGGTCAAAAAATATGTATCCTGCTTCCATTCTTCTGGCTGTCATTAACTTGGATAGCATGCGAGACTGATGCAACGCATTTCTTAGCTCTTCAGGAAAGTTACACTCCCTGCCTTCAAAGAGCTCATCAACTTCATGATAAGCCAGGCGAAAGTCCGATCTGATAATACTTTCAAACATGCTTTGCTTGGTAATTTTTCCCTTCCGATCAAACTCTGTAAATACCGTCATGCATAATTTATCCTCCTCGGGGCGTAAACTGCAAAGCCGGTTAGAGATAAGTTCGGGAAGCATAGGAATCACTCTTTTGGGAAAGTAATAGCTGTTTCCACGTTTGACTGCTTCATCAAAAAGATGCGAGCCGATTTTTACATAATGAGCTACATCAGCAATATGCACATAAAGTTGCCATCCCTGTGAGGTATTTATTATCGAGATAGCATCATCAAAATCTTTAGCTGAAGCAGGATCTATGGTGAATGTGAAGAGGTTACGCAAATCCTTGCGTCGTTTCAACTCACTATCTTCCAAAACCTTTGAAGGATCACCATCCTGAAACGCAGCAAATTGTTCCAATTCCTTAACAACTGCCTCTGGAAACTCAAGGGGAAGTTGATATTGCCTTATAACAGCCAGAACTTCCACTTCCGGATTCCCACTTTTTCCAAGTACTTCAGTGATCCGGCCAACCGGTTGTTTACTTAACTGTCTATTCCCCCAGTTGGTTACAGAAAGAATTACTTTCATTCCATCCAGTTCCGGATCAGGATCCATAACATCAAACCAATTATGTATCTTGGGATTGGAACATACGAAATAACACTTTCCATCCCGATATTGTACATCTCCGGCAAGTGCTTCATTGGCACGTTTCACCAATTTTCGAATTTGACAATAATCTGCTTTGCCACGTTTGAAATATGGCTCGATCAATACACTGTCACCATGATATGCATCCAGAGTATCCTCAGCATCCACATAGAAATCCCCATCAGGTGTTTTTACAAATGCAAAACTAAGATTTCGAGATAGGGGAGTGGCATCCAATATTCCTTCAATTAAACGCGGAGAGAGTGGGGAAGAGGGCTTAACTGCTCTCTTGTTTGGAAATGCATAACCGTGTTTGGATTTTGTTATTGTATTTGATTTTAGCAGATAACTCAGTATTTCCTTTAGTTGTCTTTTATCGGCTTTACCCAATTCAAGAATATGGCATATTTCATCATAAGAGAGATGCTTACTTATACTTGATTGAAGCAATGATATAATTTGTGTCTTTAAGTCATTATTTATCATTATTATCACCTCAATATTTCTTGCCTATTTTGTCTTTTAGTATTTCCACAAGCTTAGTTTTCTCTTCTTTTGTTTTAGAAAAACGCAGGGATTGTCCTCGGAAAGTATCGAGCCGTCTCGGCATTTTGAAGGTGCTGAGCATTACACCGTGTTTATCCTGATAGAAGCATCCAAAATCGCTGTAGTATCTTGTAACTTTGAAAAATAAATAGTATATCTCGATCCTATCCTCAAACATCATGTATTGCGTCAGAATGAAATAGGGAAAGAGATTTACTATCATCAGGAGCATCCCAAGATAGAAAAACGGAGGACTGGACCAGTTAACGACGGCGATCTGCCACAATAGAATTGATAACAGAAAGATAAAACACATCAAAAACAATGATGCTAAGGGCCTGTCAGCAAAGGGAAAGCTCTTCCACTTCAGGATAGGGTCAGGCGACATTTTGCACCATCTCCTTGCACTTCTCAATTTCTTCCTTTATCTTTAAAATATAGACAAATGATTGTGATGTAGAATACTTGGATCCAAGTGTATTAGCCTCGCGGTGCATTTCCTGTACGATAAAATTCAAGGTTTTCCCAGTACCTTCATCCAATTTCAGATTCTGGATGAAAGTTTCAACATGTGTTTTAAGGCGGTTGATCTCTTCCTGAACATCATAGCGATCTATATAAATAGCAAGCTCTTGCAATAAGCGCTGTTCAAGATTGTCCATTGCAAAACCGGCAAGTAGATCACCTATCCTATTCTTCATAGATTCATATAATTCCTTGCGATACTCCCCAATTCCCTTCTCGATATTTAGCAGCGATTGTTTTACAACATCAATCGAATCCGAAAGCACTTTAACTATCTCCATACCTTCGGCAATAACCGACTTTGTAAATGATTTGAGTGCATTGCCAACTGCTTCCATCAAACAATCCCTCAGATCATGATCCTCATCATAATGATCCGAATTCTCAATTACTCCGGGTTCATTCATCAGGTATTCTATCGGTATATCTTGTTTTATATCAAGAGTTTGCATAGCACTTATGATCAGAGCATGATATTTTTTGAGCTTCACTATGTTCAAAGATAACTTGGGATCTCTGTGATCATTTAAGTTCACTCGTAGTTCGACGGCCCCCCTTGATAGGTGAGTGCTGATAAACTTCCGCAATTCATTTTCGATAAATCCCAATTCTCGGGGTAGATAAATCCGTAAATCCAGAAATCGGGAATTTACAGATTTGATTTCAATCTCAACTTCAATTCCGTTATTTGAGACAGATGCTTTTCCATATCCAGTCATGCTTCGCATAAGACTTCCTTAATATTCTTTTAAAATAACTGATGTATAAACAGGGGATAAGAGCTTGGGAAGCAATCCGCTATCTCTTATTACTTCAAGTTTACATAACATGCCTTATACGTCCTGTATCGAGTTGCCCATACGTTGGCAGATCAGGGTGCCTGAGGTGGCTGAAACCACCCTTGCTCTGATGAACTTCCCAATATCTTCTTCGCTTCCATCTACTACCGCAATTTTGAAATCATCAGTTTTTCCGGAAAACTGATGTTGATTTTTCCGGCTGATGTTTTCCACGTAGATCTCAACTTGCTTACCGATTTGGTTTTGGAAACTTCGAAGCGTTATCTCTCGTTGGAGTTCAATCATTCTTTGCAGTCGCTCCAGACGTACTGGTTCTTCAACCTGCTCCGAGAATTCTGCAGCAGTAGTTCCTTCCCGGTTGCTATATTTAAAGCAAAATGCGTGGTCAAACTCAATTTCCTTCATGGCATTGACAGTATCCATGAATTGTATCTCGGTTTCCCCAGGAAACCCAGCGATCAGATCTGTCGTAATTGCAATTTCAGGTATAGCAGATCTAAGTTTATGAATAAGTGAAAGATACTGTTTGTATTGATAATTTCTGTTCATTCGTTGTAACACCTCATCATTTCCGCTTTGCAATGGCAAATGTATATGTTTACAGACATATGGCTCAGTTGCCATCACTTCAATCAGTTCGTCCGACAGATCTTTGGGATGAGATGTTATAAAGCGCAATCTATATCGCTCGGATAAATTACAAAGCTCGGAAAGCAACTGAGGAAAAGAGGTGTTTTGGCTATGATAAGAATTGACATTTTGACCAAGTAAAGTTATATCTTTCATGCCATTATCCACCGCATAAGCAACCTCTGTAATTACCTGTTCTTTTTTTCGGCTGCGTTCTCTTCCCCTGAGGTGGGGAACAATGCAATAGCTACAGAAGTTATTGCAGCCACGCATGATAGTGACAAAGGCACAAGTTTTGTTTGAATGCATCGGGACAAAGTTCTCATAGA
>Ga0116204_1000582_pt1 | contig 20900 bp, 20 predicted proteins | sample LakKivwa52mmetaG_FD_94481 | JGI IMG/M metagenome (GOLD analysis project Ga0116204, IMG submission 94481) | Anoxic lake water microbial communities from Lake Kivu, Rwanda to study Microbial Dark Matter (Phase II) - Lake Kivu water 52m metaG | ecosystem: Environmental > Aquatic > Freshwater > Lake... | reverse complement strand
TGGCACTACAAATGACATTCCGGACTACCTGCAATCGTAACATATTGCAATTACAGATAATCATATTTTTGAGCCTACCCGATTTCGGCAATTTTTAGGGGCAAATCATGAATTTGGGATAAGAGCTTCCTTTTTCGTGATGGGAGCATAGGGGGGCTATTTTTGCTTGTAAAGGGATATTTTGCATCGTCTTGAAAGAATGGTTGACAAATCTCCTTTCCTTACTTATCATCCGAGGTAAGAAATAAACAATGAGGTTTGATTTATGCTTTCAACGGTTACCACCAAGGGTCAGGTAACGATCCCCAAACCGATCCGGGACGCGCTGGGAATCGGGCCGAACGACCGGATCGCCTTCATCCGGGAAGGTGAGAGGGTTCTCCTTCAACCCCTCCGGACACTGAAGGCTTTCCGAGGCGCGGTGAAGGCGAAAGGCCCCGGCACTTTCTCTGGGGAGCGCTCCCTGGCCAAAAAGGCGGTCGCCGAAAAGGTCAAAGGGGAAAGCGAATGAAGAGCTGCTTCGTCGACACCAATCTCTTCGTCCGCTACCTCACCGACGACGATGCGGAAAAGGCCGACCGCGTGGAAGCGCTGCTGGGCGAGGCGTCCGAAGGAAGGGTGCGGCTCGTTACGGCCGATCTGGTGCTTGTGGAGCTCATCTGGGTTCTGGAATCGTCATACGATTTGAAACCTGTAGAGATTGCCCCCATGATCCGTTCCATCCTGGCGACGCCGGGAATGGAGGTGATCAACGGCGCCCTCCTGGCCAAGGCGCTGGATCATTATGAGGGCAATCACATTGACATCGTTGATGGCTATATCGCTGTCCTCATGGAAAAGCTGAACATCACCGACGTCTACTCCTTCGACCGGAAGCACCTCTCGCGCCTCAAAAGCCTGAAACGGATCGAACCGTGAGGATCAATCCTATACCGAACACCTGTCCGCTATTCGGCGAAGAGATTACTCTTTTCCACCGGTTTCAAGATATCGCCACAGTGATTCAACAGTGAGGTTATCGATTCCGAGCGCCCGGAGATCACGGCGTTCGGCCTCAAAATCGCGGCCAAGCAGCGCCGATCCAAGCGTGACGAGCGACCTTGCGATGGGCATCCCCACACCGACCGGCTCCGCAAGCGCGAGCCATGTCGCCAAACCGTAAGGAAGATCTTCGGTAAGCCAGCGCGTGTCGAGCTGACCCGGGGCCCGAAGCGCGGTCAACATGCGCGAACCGTTGATGACCGACCATAGATCACCGCGAGGCCCGAAGCCGGCCTTCGCAAAACCCTCCGCAACGGGCGTAAGCGCGATGCCGTATGCAGCGCCAAGCGCAAGGCGTTCCCGATCGAGCGCCTCGATCACCCGGGCGACGCCCGGGGTCACACCCTCCTCATAGAAGTAAAACTCTCCCCGCGATCGTTCCACGCGTCCGGCGTTCAGCAGCACCCCCGGCGGATGAACGATCGGATTCAACGCCGACAGTCCCGTCGCCAGGACATTGCCATACGCCGACGCTCCGGGAAAGAGTGGCTGCATCGCTTCCATCGCGATCGAAGTCTGCATGGCCGGAAAAACGCCGATACCGAGCGACGGCACCACGCCCCAGATGACCGCCCGATCGGGCGCCGTTTTTCTGCAGACATACGGCGCGGTGTCTGACTCGGCCAGAACGCAACCGGGCGCGCCCGCTTTGCGCAGAAGCTCGGCAAATTCCAGTGATCCGAGATTTCCGGGCAACAGGGCGAGTGTTTGTCCTGCTTTGAGCGCCGGGGTGAACGCATCGGCAAACGCCTTGTGGGCGTATGACGGGACCGAAGCGACGAGGCGGTCCGACCATCCGGCTGCCTCGCGGATATCGGTAGTGACCCCGGCGAGGCGCGCCGCTCCGGTCACCTTGGTTCCTTCGAGATGGATGGTCAGCGTCTTGCGGATCGGCTCAAGGGTCCAGGCAAAGGCAGGGTGTTCCCAAAGCAGAACGTCAAAGCCATCGAGGCCCAGTTTCGCAGCAATGGCAAAGGCGGTGTTGCCGCCGCCCAATACCGTCACACGATTATTCATCGCCATTCCGTTATCGCTTGTAATAGTGACAGGGAATGAGACCTTTGAAAATCGGATCCCGGATGCGCGCATTGGAGATTTTTCGGGGACCCTTGCCCCCGCAGCGCAGCGCCCGCAAAGACGACTGTTTGAGCGTGAAGCGCGAGTTTCGTCTTTGCAGCGAAGTGAGGAGGTGCAGGGTCGAAAAATGTCCAGCGCGCGGAGGGATCGCGTTTTTCAGAGGGCTCGTTTATGCAAATGTCATTGCTACCGCTTATCCTTCACGAACTCATCGAGCCAGTATAGATTCAGCTCCGCGAGTTTGCCCCGGGTCGGCACGCCGTTTTCGGGATCCCAGCCCATCGCCTCGTAATACAGGGTCAGGAGATCTTCAAACTCCAGGCGATCGATTCCCTTCCCCTCAAGGGCGCCGCTCTCCAGGGGTTCAAAGAGCCTATCCGGAAGGGTGTCGTCCCGCCGTCCGAACCCTTCGCGCAGATTGAACACCCGCGCCATATTCACGGTCCTCTCACCGACCTTCAGAAGTTCCCACAGGCTCGTCTCCCAGCCCGTCACCGCCTGCACCACCTCGACGAGCTTGGGGAGGGTCAGGGCCAGGACCGGGCCGGCCACAAAGTTGCACACCCCCAGCGATTCGTACAGCGACCAGATGAAGTGGAGATAGGTGAAGTTGCGCGCCTTGCGCGGTCCCAACTCCCGGGCCGGAACCGGCTCGAGGATGCCGAGCGGGGCGATTCGATCCAGAAGGGGCCCGGGCGCCTGAAAGGGGGTGTCGTGGGGGGCTCTGACATGGTCCGCCCCCGTCGGCGAAACGGCAAAGCTCATCCCCTGGCCGATCTTCCCGCGCGGGTCGTGCATGGGGAGCTCCTGCCCTTTGATGTGAAGGGCAAACTTCTCCGACCCTTTGCCGATCCTCGCTGCCGCAATCTTGACGCCATCGGCCAGAAGATCGCCCAGTCCCGGCCTGCGGAGTGCGATCCACTCGATGCCCTTTATCATCGCGTCGGGGTTCCCGAATGTGAACTCGATCCCTTCCGTATCGGCCTTGGTGAGAATGCCCTTCTCGAAGCATTCCATGGCAAAACCGATCGCCACACCCGCGGAGATGGTGTCCAACGCATAACGGTTGCACAGCTCGTGCCCCTTGGCGATGGCCGCCAGATCTTCGATACAAAGCAGAGACCCAAAGGAACTCAGCGTTTCGTATTCCGGGCCGCCGTAGGCGCCCGATGTCGTATAGGGACCGGATGCCACCTCCACCACCCGTTTGCAGCGCACCGCGCATGCATAACAACTCTCATCACGGGTCAGGATGGTCTCGGTCATTCGCTCGCCACTGATCTTTTCCGCCCCTTCGAAGAAACCGGTGCGGAAATTGTGGGTCGGCAGGATGCCCTGGGTGTTCAAAGACATCACAAATTGGGAGGTTCCCAACTTGCGAAGCACCTTGCTCGGGCCGTGCTGACCGATCAGCTCCACCAGGTCCTTCGACATCTCACGGAACTTTTCCGGATCATGAATTGCCATTTTTTTCGTTCCCCTGACGGCAACGGCCTTGAGGTTTTTGGAACCCATCACCGCGCCCATGCCGGTCCTGCCGTTGATGTGTTTCAGCTCGTTGACCACGCAGGCATAGCGCACCAGGTTTTCTCCGGCCGGTCCGATCAGGGCGACCCGCGCCCGCTTTTCGCCGAGCTCCTCCCGGATGATCTCCTGGGCCGGACCCGTTTCCAGCCCCCAGATCTTCTCCGCAGACCGGATCTCTGCCTTGCCGTCGTTAATCCACAGATAACACGGTTTTTCCGCCTTACCCGTGAGGATCACGGCGTCAAAACCGGCGAATTTTAATTCCGGTCCCCAGAAACCGCCGGCCTCCGCCTCGCCGTATCCCCCCGTCAAAGGCGACTTGGCCGCCACGGTAAAGCGGACCATCCCCGAGATCGGAACCCCAGAAATGACGGAGGAGGCAAAGATCAGGATATTGTCCGCCGACAGAGGATCGACTCCCGGCTTGAGCTCTCTCAGCAGGTAGTAGGAGGCCAGCCCCCCGCCTCCCAGGTAGGTGCGGTAAACGATCTCGCCCGGTTCCTCAATCTTCAACGTTCCTGAGGTCAGGTCCACTCTCAGAATTTTTCCGTTATACCCGTATACCATGCTCCATCCTCCTTTTCTCCGATAACCGGGAGCGCAACCCTTTTAGCACCAGCCTGTGGTCAGTGAAAAGGGGCTCAATAAAACAGCTCTATTCCTTGCCGGGAAGCCAAGCCCTGTGGGCGAGGAGCTTCACTTGCCGCTTAACGGCGCTCACTTTATCAGCAACGTCGGAATTCTTCAACCATGTATTCGTTGGTTTCAATATCCATTCATTAGAGACCGCGTGGGTCGTTTTATTGTTTGGAGCGACAGGGGGCTCTGTGATAGTATCGGCGTCGGGTATCGTCTTTGGGTTTGTTTTTTTATAAGAATCGGTGATGGACCAGGAAAAAATAATGGATCGGGTTTCTGAAACAGAAGGGATGCACTATGAGGGGTATTGTATCAGGCCGCCCAGCGAAGCGGACAGCATCCTCCTGCAGGTGACGCTGGGTTGCTCCCATAACAAGTGCACCTTTTGCGGTTCCTATCAGGACAAGCGCTTCCGGATCAAAGAGGATGCGATCATCCTGAGCGACATCCTCTTTGCCTCCCGGCACATGCAACATGAGGATCGCCTCTTTTTGATGGACGGAGACGCCCTGATCATTCCCCAGAGAAGACTGATGGGAATCCTGGAACGGATCAAGGAGCATCTCCCGCGGGTAAAAAGGGTCGGGGCCTATGCGAACACAAAAGGAATCAGGATGAAATCCCCGGAAGAGCTGAGGCAGCTTCGCGAAAACAACCTCGGCATTCTCTACTACGGGGTGGAGACCGGCGACGATGAGATCAGAAACGATATCCGTAAGGGCTCCAGCGCCGAGACATGCATTGAAATGGGCCGGCGGGTCAGGGAGGCGGGCATCCAGCTGTCGGCCACGGTTCTTCTGGGCATCGGCGGCCGCGAGCAATCGCTCCGGCATGCCCGGGCGACAGGCAAGGTTCTGAGCGCCATGGATCCGGATTTTGTCGGGGCCTTGACAGTGATGCTCATTCCCGGAACGCCTCTTTATCGAGATTTTGTAGACGGGCGGTTTGAATTGCCCGATGAACAGGGACTGCTCAGGGAAATGAGGGAAATGATCGCTCACACCGATTTGACCAGGGGATATTTTTTCTCGAACCACGCCTCCAATTACCTGCCGGTCAAGGCAAAACTGCCCAGCGGCAAGAAAAAGGCGCTGGACCTGATCGATGCGGCCCTGCGGGGAGAGATCGGTTTAAAGCCGGAGTGGATGCGGGCGCTGTAAACCCACGGGTTCAATCTGAAGCCCTCAGGTCTGAAACCAGTTTCCGACCGGCGGCAAAGGCCTGGGGGAGTGCATCGGGGTTTTTCTGTATGTCGCCGCAGGCATCGACACCCCTGAAGAGCAGATCCCCCGAATAGTTCGTGTTGAAGGCATCGAAGAAATACCTGACCGTGAGCACGGAACCCTCGAACATGCGCTGACCTTTTGTTCCTCCCGCGGAGATAAAAAAGCCCACCCTCTTTTTCTCGGTTTTCAGCGAAGGATCATGGAGCACATATTTCCTTGCCCAGAGCGCCTGGCAGCGATCCACCATGGCCTTGGCCCAGCCGGTAATCCCATAAAAGAATATGGGCGAGGCAAGAATGACAATATCCGCTTCCAGCAGGCGGGGGTAGATGCCCTGCATGTCATCATCGATCACACAGGTCCCGTTATTGAAACAGGCGAGGCACTCCCGGCAGGGGGTGATCCGGAAATCACAGAGATGGATCCCTTCCACCCGCGCTCCCTCTTTTGCGGCCCCCTTCAGGGCCTCTTCGAGGAGAAGATCCGTATTCCCGCCTCGTCGCGGGCTGCCAAAAATTCCCAGTACCTTCGCCGCATTTCCCATCTTTCCTCCTGCCGGGTGCAACCCCGGCGATCATCTAAAGGGTTCGATCAGATCAGAATTCGTCAAAAAAGATGTTTATCCCATCCTTTACCTTATCGTAGTAGATGATTTGCACCCCGATGCTTTCCGGTAACATCTGCTTCGATTCATACGTCTGCGGTTTGATGCTGACGGGATTGTTACCAATATAGCCGTCGATCCCCTTAGCTTCTTCTTCAGGTACGGATATCCTGTAGGATTTTCCCGTTTGTGTTGCGACACGTTTCAGAATTGCCTCCTGAAATTTCAGACCGACAAACGTTTTCACGATGACCAGGTCTTTGACCCATGCTCTGATCATTTCTTCATCTATCTTTGTAATGACCTGTTTGAAGTTTTCAATCATCTGCATGATTTTGGTTTTCGCTTTTTCAATCGCTTCGGGATGGCTGCTCAAATACCACTTTTCCCATTCTTCCAGTTTCCTGCCCCGGAATTCCTGGATCAATTCACTCATCTGACCGACAACTTCCGGTCTTGTTCCTTGAGCGTTCTGATTTGCCAGATTTATAAGCTGGGTGGCGTATTTAGGGAACGAAACCACGTCGGCGTCGAGCAATTGCGTGATTTCCTCATTTCTCATCTTGAGTTTCTTCATGGTCGGATTGCCTCTTTCAGAATCGCTTTGAACTTTTCATGATATCTGAAAGGAAAAGTCTCGTCCAATTGGACCAAATTTGAGCGAAGAAAATGAAGATTGATAAAGGTATTATTCTTTAGATATATATAGGAGAGCAGCCGGCTGCTCTCATCGTATTTTGCCTGGTCGAATTTCAAGTAGACGCTCTGCCCCTTTAATGTGTCCCAAAGCCACTTCATGGCTTCCGGCTCCTTGCCTGCCTTTGTTCCGATACCGAGCAACCTGACAATCATGTCATTGTTGAGTTCCATTGTGTTGGGGGCGATCACGCGCTTCAAATGCAAATACTGCTCTTTGCCGTTTCCGTTGGCTTCGATTTTTGACCCGAAGGTCATCTTTCTTGGATCGATCTTCTTGTCGAATCGGACTGGATCGTGAAATATATAAGCCATTTTTTGTATTTCCTGCCGGTAATCGATAGCCGCTCGTGCCGGTTTAACCACTTCAACGGCGGTCTGACTGAAAATATCGGCCTGCTCGGCCCCGATTTTTTTTCTAATTACCGGTAAAAAAGACTCATTGATCTCGTATCCGATCGAGTGCCTTTGAAGACGCTTTGCTGCTAAGGAGGTCGTGCCGCTTCCCAGAAAGGGATCAAGAACCGTTTCCCCGACAAAGCTGAACATCCTGATCAGACGCCTGGGAAGCTCTTCAGGAAACATGGCCAGATGCTTATCTTGTTTCTCTCCGGGGAAATTCCAGTGTCCGGCGAAGTATTCGTTCCATTCTTCTACAGACAACTTGGACTGCTCTTTCATCGCTTTGTTGACCAACGGGGGAATCCCGGGTTTTTTAAAGAGCAGGATAAATTCGTAATCGATCTTGATAATTCCATTTCGCGGATAGGGATACGACCCCATAATTGTGGCGCCGCCAGTAGTGTTACAAGTCGTCACCTTCTGCCAGATAATGGCCCCCATATAATCGAAACCTATGGATTCACAGAATTTAATTATCTCGGTTCTGATGGGAATGACCTTATAGCGACCGTAATAAACAGACCTGGCAAACTGGTCTCCGATATTGATGCATATGCGGCACCCGCCCTGTAGAACACGGCGGCATTCTTTCCATACGAGATTTAGGTTGTTGATGTATTCTTCATAGGTATCATGAAAACCAATCTGTTGGACACTGTCGTAGTCCTTGAGTTGCCAGTATGGCGGCGACGTAATAACGAGATGGACGGATTCATCAGGAACTTCCCGCATAGAACGAGAATCAGCAATAAAAATCTTGTGCCTATTCATACCGTTTTTATACTTTATCAGATTTGTCTATTCAATATCGAACCATTTATTAACTTGCACGTTTATCCTGTGCCCGCTATCAGCCATATCCGGGCGACAGCTTGGGTTAAGGGATTATCCCCAGTCGGGACTTCAAGGTGCGCGGCTCCCCGCCCATTAAGGCAGCGTAATACACGGTGTTGGCCATCACTTTCTTGACGTATTGGCGGGTTTCGGTAAAGGGGATCGTCTCGATATAAATTGCCCCCTCGATCGGCCTGGTATCGCACCACAGTCGCGCGCGGCCGGGACCTGCGTTGTAAGCGGCCGCTGCAAGCACCGGATTGCCGTTAAATCCGTCGAGCACGTGTTTCAGATAGAAGGCGCCCAGCGCGGCGTTCACTTCCGGTTTACTCACCCGGGAGGGATGAAAGCCCTTCATCCCGATTTTCCTGGAGACCCAGCGCGCCGTCGCCGGCATAAGCTGCATCAATCCTTCGGCGCCCGCCGAGGACCTGGCGTCGACGAGAAATCGGCTTTCCTGGCGCACCAATCCGAAGACCAACGGTTCGTCAAGCTTACGGATTTGCGCCTCTTTGGAAAGCACATCGCGGTAATGGGTAGGGTAGCGCAGGGCGAAGTTGTGCGTAGCAACCGTCTTGTCGGCGGTGTTGATGGCGCGGTCCCATATCCCGTTGCGGTGCGCCAGCTCAGCAGCGGCAAGCAGCTCCCTGCAGCCCATCGCACGAACCGTCCAGACCCACTCCGCCGCGGCCTCGGTCCGAAGGCCGATCCTGTAGAGAATGAGCGCACGCTTGAGGCCGGCGAGGGCGGAGACTTCGGCAAGCTCCTCTTGTGTCGGCGGCGCCGCCTGCGGCGGGATCTGCAGCGGCATTTCCAGTTCCTCCGCTGCGAGCTGGCCGTAGAAATGATCTCCACCGGCAATGCGGGCAAAAAGCGCCTTCCCCTCTTCCTCGGGGCCGAGGGCGCGAAACGATCGTCCGAGCCAGTAGGTCCAGGTCGACTCGCCGCGTGCAGAGGGCGACATCCGTTCGATGGCGATCTTCACCTCCGGCCAGTTTTCCTGCCTGAGCGCGCTGCGCGCACGCCAGGCAAGCTGTTCGTCTAAAAGCGGCGCCTCCCCGGCTTGCCTGAACCAGTCGACAGCTTCCGGATGGCCGCGTCGGGCGCCGAGGGTGGCAAGCATCGCCCACACATACTGCTGGTCCCCTTGCGGCAATCCTTCCCGCAACCCGCCGCTCCAGTGACGCACGGCGCTCTGCAGATCGCTTTGGGCCAGGCGCGTGAGAGCGAAGATCGTCGATTCGCGCCCGGCAGCCGTTTTCATATCGGCGCCGGATTTCTCCAAAAACCGCGCCGGCGCCTTGGCGATGCTCTCCATCTGACCCGCGAAATGCATATACTCCCGGGGCAGACGTTCCGCGATCCGTTTAGACTCATTGATGAGGTTGGCCTGGACGAGCAGTCGGAAACGGTCGCGCAGGTCCTTCTGCGTGAGCTCTCCGACTTTCACCATCGCATCGACCAGCGGCGCGCAGCCCTCGGGAAGCGCCCTCTGATCCCTCCAGAAGGGCATGACCTCGGCGAGCGCCGAGGCGTCCTGGCGGAACCAGCGCTCCTGGAGCGCATAACAGGCGACATCGGGGTCGGTCTTTACGAGCGCGGACTGCTCCTTCCGGAAAAGCGTCCATTGACCGGTTCTGCCCAGTACGCGCAGCCAGTCCCTGCGCAACTGCTCGGCAAGGACCGTGCCTGCGTTTTTCACCAGGAAATTGCTCAATTCGGCGGGATCGGCTTCCTCCAGGCGCAGGCGGAGCCTCCAGAAGCTGACATACATCTCAAGCGCATGGCCCCGGAGTTTATCCGCATGGCGGGCGAGTTTAACCCTGTCGCCGGCGACAAAGGCATCACGGGCGGCAACCAGCGCCTTGTCCTGGGATGCGCCCCCGCCGGCGGCAGACGCCGTCACGGAAAGCGCGACCAGGATGACCGCAAGCAGGGTGCACGCCGGTGTTTTTCCAGACACTCTCATCTCTTCCTTATAAAGAATATCGTTTCGAGCAGCTCTCTTTCAATGACTTGAAACGCTGCCCTGCGCATTGTTATACCAGAGATCGAAAAGGATGCAAAGAAAATCGCGATAGTCTTCAACTGTAGCCGAATAGTCCGTCACTGCCCCCGTCTCCGCATTCCTCTCGACACAGGGGATGAACTGCAACCGGATTTCGTTTTCACTTTTACACTTTTTCCTGTTACCGATTCCGGACAACGGTCATATCCGACAGTGTCACCTCCGGATGATGGTAGCGCTCATATCGAGGCGTTTTCTTACCGAACTGGATCGCTTCGGGCGGACACCACTGGATGCAGGCGAGGCACTGCTCGCAATGGTGGAGCCAGACGGGTCTGCCCGCCTGCAGCTCGATGTTCCCGCAGGGGCAGACGGTTTTACAGATGCCGCAAAAGTTGCATTTTTCATCGGCCCGGAAACTCTTGTCCATCGACGGTACATGGGGAAATGCGAGTCTGTAGAGCCAGGTAAACAGGATATTCTGCCACAGGGGGCCCCTTTCGACCGGCCGTTGTTCCCTCTTGGCGACGACATCGGCAATCGCTTTTATTTTTTCCCCCGCCTTTGTGAATCTCAAGATCTGCTTGTCTTTCGGTCCCGGCCCGCCCCAGGGGATATAGTTGGACGGCATCGCAATCTCGAATCCGGAGGAGAGGGTCAATCCTTTTGCATCCATGAGCTTCTTCAACTGCAGGAGGGTGGCGGCGACCTGTCCGGCGTTAACGGCGACGGCGAAACAGTACCGGGAGGAATCATTGATCAGTGCATTCACGAAAGTGATTACCGGGTGTGGCACACCCCAGATATGGACAGGAAAGATAATCCCCACCGCATCGCCGCGGCTCTCGACCGTATCGCCGGAAATCCGGGAAATTGAAATGGTCCCGGTATCGCCGAGTTCCTTGGCCAGCATACGGGTTATCCAGAGTGAATTACCAGTGCCGGTGTAGCAATAAAGTGATGTGCTCATAGACCCCTCCCCTCTTATATTTCCGGTGGATTATAGGAATCATGATCGGCGTCCGACGGCTGGATCATACCATATATCATCACGGATTTCATTTACATGTTGAGAGGGCGGCCACCGATAAATTGATTGACTTCAAATGTTCAAAGTGATAGGGGAAACATCCCTCGGACCGGAAGGAAGAGCTGGACCATGCTGGACATCAAATATCTCAGGCAGAATTGCGATTTCGTCATCGGGAAGATGCGTGAGCGGGGGCAGGCGATGAACCTGGACCGCTTCATTGACCTCGATGCAAAAAGGAGAGAGGTCATCCGGGAAGCCGAGGGGCTGCGCAGCGATCGCAACACAGTGTCCAAGCGAATCGGCGAGAAGAAAAAAAACAGCGAAGACGCCGCGGAGCTTATCGCCCGGATGGGAGACGTCTCCACCCGGATCAAGGAGCTCGACGAGATGCTGAAGCAGACCGACGAGGAGCTCCAGGCGATCCTGATGACGATCCCCAATATCCCGCACGAGTCGGTCTGCCGCGGGAGGGGCGCCGAAGACAATCCCGTCGTCCGCGTCTGGGGCGAAAAGACACGGCTCTCCTTCGAACCGAGACCGCACTGGGAAATCGGCGAGAGCCTGAACATCCTGGACTTCGCGCGCGGGGCGAAGATCACCGGTGCGCGCTTCACCCTTTACCGGGGACTTGGCGCGCGGCTGGAGCGGGCGATCATCAACTTCATGCTCGACCTCCACACGCGGGAACACGGCTATACCGAAGTGCTCACCCCGTTCATGGTCAACCGGGAGAGCATGACGGGTACGGGACAGCTCCCCAAGTTCGAGGAGGACCTCTTCAGGGTCGACAAGGGCGATTACTTCCTCATCCCGACGGCGGAGGTGCCGGTCACCAATATCCACCGGGATGAGATTTTGAGCGAAAAGGAGCTTCCGGTCTGCTATGTGGCCTACTCCCCCTGCTTCCGGGCGGAGGCGGGCTCCTACGGGAAGGACACCCGGGGGCTGATCCGCCAGCACCAGTTCAACAAGGTCGAGATGGTCAAGTTCTCGAAGCCGGAGAATTCTTACGAAGATCTGGACAAGCTGACGCTGAACGCCGAGGAAGTTCTGAAGCGGTTGAAGATTCCCTACCGGGTGGTGAGCCTCTGCACGGCGGATCTCGGTTTCTCCTCGGCCAAGACCTACGATATCGAGGCGTGGCTTCCCGGACAGGACGCCTACCGGGAGATCTCCTCATGCAGCAATTTCGAGGAGTTCCAGGCGCGCCGGGCCTCGATCCGCTTTCGCCGCGAGGAGAGCGGCAAGGTGGAATTCGTCCACACCATGAATGGTTCGGGGCTGGCCGCCGGGAGAACCCTTGTCGCCGTCCTTGAGAACTATCAGCAGGCGGACGGGAGTGTCGTGATCCCCGAGGCGCTCAGGCCGTACATGGGAGGGATTGACAGGATTCCCGCCGCGGAGTAACATGAATAAATTGCGGAGGGATGGCCGAGTGGTCTATGGCGGCGGTCTTGAAAACCGTTGACCGAAAGGTTCGCGGGTTCGAATCCTGCTCCCTCCGCCAGAAATACCGACCCGCCGGCCCGGGTCGTCACATGCGTGAAAAAGAAGAACGTGGAGAGATGGCTGAGTGGCCGAAAGCGATCGCCTGCTAAGCGATTGTACGCCCTTCAAAGGTGTACCGCGGGTTCGAATCCCGCTCTCTCCGCCACTGTTTAAGACAACTCAGCGCCCATGGCTCAGCTGGATAGAGCGTCAGACTACGAATCTGAATGTCGGAGGTTCGAATCCTCCTGGGCGCGCCAACAAAAACCGGGGATCAGGTCCTTTCACCTGATCCCCGGTTTTTCATTGACATGATCAATGACATCGTGTCTTCGATCATTCAAAATCTCCATTTCAAAACATCCAGTTGTATTGTCTCCGGAGAGTGTACCGGAATTGCGACGTGGCGGTGTCCGCTTCCCGCGAGGTTCAACGCGGGAAACCGGATTTTCCAGCCTTCGGGGTCGAGATTGAATATGGCAGTCGTCTCTGTTTCACTTTGCTCAACGGACATCGACACCCTGAATGCATAATGCAAAAAGAAGAAGACACCACAGGCGACGCCCCCTGCGGCAACCGTTATCGTGATCCTTGTTTCAGCCCTTGCCTCCGATGCCAAACGCGGTAATAATAAAAGCAGGCTCAAAATCACAATAGCGACGAGTATCCTGACCCATTTTTTCTTGTTCATGTGGAAATACACCCCCATGTCATGAAACAGTTCTATTCACAGTACCGCCATCTATGCTCTTGCCTCTCAGAGGGCCATTTTTGCACGTTGTCATTTTTTACATTGACTTTTCACAGGTGACTGCATATAGTATATCACGCTGATGAAAGCATTCCAATCCCATAAAATGACAACATCGGATTAAGAACAGAGCCTTTGAATGAGCCTCTCTCTTTTTTATACCGGGACGGGGGTTTTGTTTTTCATGGGCATAAGGCAGACAATTAATGTATTGCAATTCCAAAATGAAAGGAAAGCACGAAGAGGTATGAGTAAGATGTCAAATATCAATTTTAATTCGACGACCGGGGAAATAGAGATCAAGGGTTCAGAATCCTTCATAGAATCCAACTTCCATAAAATTCAGGCGCTGCTGATCGAGAGCTTTGGAGATAAGAAGGCAAGCGAAACAAGACAGACCAGGGCGGATAAGGAACCCCTGTTCCCCGGTGAAAACAGGGAACCGACGGAAGCGCCAGGAGTTGCTGAAATCACACAAGCTCCGGAAGAGTTGCCGGCAGTCAGACCGGGCATCAGTGAATCTCTGCAAGCGCCGAGAGTCGCAAGGCCGCCGGTTCGTAAATATTTCAACACGCTGGGCAAATTGATCAGGAGCGAGGATACGTCGATCAACAAGTCTCAAACCAGCGAGGTTCTCAGGCAGATCCCGGAGGAACTCTCCGTCGCCTCACTAAAAGAGAAGTTTGGATTATCTGAAAAAAAGATCGAGGAAATCATCAAGGACGCTGAAAAGCAAGGCAGGGTGAGAAGGGATCTGGATGGATCATACGTATGGGTATAAGGAGACCGAAGCGATGAATGACGTATATGAGAAGCTCAGGGAAAGACTCGATGACATGGGCACCGGCTTTCCCGCTACACGAAACGGCATAGAAATCAAAATCCTCAGAAAGATATTCACCGAAGCGGATGCGGAAATGTTTCTGCTGTTGTCCCCGATGCTGGAATCGCCGGAAAGCTTGGCGGAGCGGCTGAATCTTCCGATAAAGGATACCGCCGCACACCTCGAAGCCATGGCCAGGCGCGGGCTGCTGTTTCGTCAGGTGAAAGGTGATGCCGCACGTTACGCCGCCGTTCCTTTTGTGGTGGGCATCTATGAGTTCCAGCTCAATACGGTCGACGAGACGCTCGCCAGGGATGTGGAGGAGTATTACCATGCCGCCCTCGGGAAGAGCTTTGCGGCCTTCAGCACCCCGGTCATGCGGACCATCCCGATCAACAAGGAGCTGGTGACCGAATGGCCCATCGCGCCCTACGAGGACGTCATGAAAATTTTTGACGATCAGAAAAAAATTGCCGTCGCTCCCTGCATCTGCCGGACAGTGGCAAAAAAAGCCGGCAAGGGCTGCGAAAAGCCGATGGATGCCTGTTTTCTCTTCGGATCCCATGCGAGTTTTTATGTGGATAACGGCATGGGACGGTATGTCACAAAGGAAGAGGCAAAGGCAATAGCCCGGAAAAATGAGGCCGCCGCCCTGGTCATGCAGCCCTTCAATGCCCAGTATACCGGGGGAATGTGTAGCTGCTGCGGTGACTGCTGCGGGATTCTCGGGTCACTGAAAAAACAGGAGAGCCCCGCGGCGGCGGTGAAAAGCAATTATTATGCTCAGATTGACGATGATCAGTGCACGGGATGCGAAACCTGCCTGGACCGCTGCCAGATGGAGGCTATCGATATCGTCGAAGCTAAGGCCGTAATCAATCTTAATCGCTGCATCGGATGCGGCCTGTGCATTTCCACCTGTCCGACCGACGCCATGCATCTCGTGAAAAAATCCGAAGATCAGCAGTACGTCCCCCCGGAAACCGGCATGGAAACCTATATGCGAATCGCCCAGGAGCGGGGGAAAATCTGAGGTTTTGATGAGGTATGACGATTGCCTGATCGCGAATACCGCCGGGCCATTGATCTCTCCCGGACAATCGCCGCTGAGGTCGGGACACCCCGCTTCTACCTCGAGAGGGAGCGGGAAGTGGCGCTTTCCCGGGGGCTGTTCGCCGACGAGCCGCTGAGCGCGGCGGGGCTCCGAATCGTTGCGGAACTGGGCGCCTGCCCCGGCCACGGGCTGATCCACGTCGAAAAGGTAGCCGTCGACAGCGGCGCCCTGATCCTCATCGAAGAAGGGGTCACAGAGCCCGATGCCCGTGTCCGGCGGCTGGTCCTGCTTGCCCATCTTGCCGGTATTTTTCACGACATCTGCCGAGGGCAGAGGGATCATGCGGTTCGGGGCGCCGAGGAGGTCAAAACCCTCCTCCCCGCTTTTTCGCTCCATGACGGGGAATGCACGGACATCACCGACGCCATACGCAACCACGAAGCCTTCCGTCCTCCCCCGAATCCCACTGCTCGCGCATCACAGATTCCCGCGTCACGGCGTCTCTCCGATGTCCTGTACGACGCGGACAAGTTCCGCTGGGGACCGGACAACTTTACCGAAACCCTATGGGCGATGGTTCTTCCCCGGGAGGTTCCCCTGAAGGCGCTCCTCCCCCGTCTTCTCCCCGGCCTCGAAGGGATCCGTCAGATTCGGGACAGTTTCCGAACCCCCACGGGAAGGGTATACGGGCCGGATTTCATCGATCGCGGCCTGAAGATCGGCAAGAGGCTCCATGACGCATTGACCTCCGTCGAAGAAAAGGGGGAAAGGAGAAAGGAATGGCCTCACTTGCAATCAGCACCGCCGCCCGATGCGAGATGATCGACATCACGGGTCGCATCGCGGAGGAAGTCCGGAAAAGCGGCATCCGGGACGGGATCTGCCATCTCTTTATCCCCCACACCACGGCGGCGATCACGATCAACGAGAACGCCGACCCGGATGTTCCGCGGGATATCTTCGCAGCCCTGGATCGGCTCGTCCCGCTTTCCGACCATTACCGGCATGCGGAGGGAAACGCCGCCGCCCATATCAAGGCCTCGCTTTTCGGGGCGTCACAGACGGTATTCATCAAAGACGGCAGACTCGTTCTCGGGACATGGCAATCGCTCTTTTTTTGTGAATTCGACGGGCCGAGAATGAGAAAGCTGCTGGTCAAGTTGACCGCAGGTTCTTAAGAATAGTCGTTTATAAGCTGTAAAGGGGGTCGATCTTGGAGAGTATCCGGAGCATCTCGCCGTTGATGATGCCGTTGCCTGCCAGCATATGGGGGGAGCAAAGCCCGTAAGGCCCGCCTGAGAGGTCGGTCACGACGCCGCCCGCCTCGGTCACGAGGAGCCATCCGGCCGCGGTGTCCCAGGGCATGAGCTTCAGCTCCCAAAAGCCGTCGAAGCGACCTGCCGCAACGTAGGCCAGATCGAGAGCCGCCGAACCAGCCCGGCGGACCGCCTGGGCATTCATGGCCAATGCCATGAAGTAATTCATGTTGTTGTTCCGGTCCTCCCGAATATCATAAGGGAAGCCGGTTGCGAGAAGCCCTCTGTTGAGATCCGCCGTCCGGGAGACGGCAATCCGTCGGCCATTTAAAAAGGCACCCGCCTCCTTCTCTGCTGTAAAAAGCTCCGCCAGCATCGGGTTGTAGACAGCGCCAAGGCGAATCTCCCCCACAACCTCGAGAGCAATGGAGACGCAGAAGACCGGGTATCCGTGGGCATAGTTCGTCGTTCCGTCAAGCGGGTCGATAATCCAGCGAAAACCGGAACCGTTTGTCGTTTCAGGAGATTCTTCCGTGAGGATATCGTGACCGGGAAAAGATCGGCGGATCCGTTCCATGATCAGTGTCTCGGAGAGGCGGTCAGCCTCTGTGACCAGGTTGATCTCCCCTTTGTACTGGACCGTATGGCGGTCATAAAGTTTCTCTCGGAGAAGCGCCCCCGCTTCAACGGCAACCGCTGCAAGGAATTGCCGGTGATCGTCAGTCGTTGTCATTCTCACACCATCCATTGATGAACCCCAAAAAAGTGAAAAATCTGGTCACACCGTTGGAAACGGGCATCCGCGCCGGTGAAGACCTTCCGGCCATATCAGCATAAACGCAGACAAAAAACCAGTGCAAACTTGCCTCCCCCCGCCGAGCCGCCGCACCGGGTCCGCTTGCATCTTTGACGAAGCCGTCATCTTTCTATTGCGCGGTCGGTTGTGTGGTGCTAATAGTATCTGCAACTCACGAGGGGACATCGATGCAATGAATGAGAACAATGAAGTTCAGGCAGTGGCGAAGACGCCCGAACTCCCACGCGAGACCATTTCGGACCTGAAGGCCGCGCGGGAAGCGCGAGGATTCTCCCTGAATGACGTCTTTTACACCACTCGGGTCAGCATGGTCAACCTCACAGCCCTGGAGAGCTGGGATTTTGACCGGCTCCCCCCCCCCGTGTATACAAGAAATTTCATCAGGAAATATGCGCAAGCGATCGGGGTCGACGAAAAACCGATCCTGAACCGCTATGAAAGGCATCTGGAAAGCATCAAACCGCCCAGCGAGGAGACAGAAGGTAAGAAATACCGACTGAAGACCGGTTGGCGTTACTTCTTCCTTTTTGTGAGTCTCATCATAGCGATCGTTGCAGGCATCCTGGTCTATACCCTTTACCTGGATGATCAATCCGGCAGACTCCAGTCACAAGCCCAGTCAGCCGAATCCACCCCCTCGGCGCAGAAAGACCCCGCTTCACCTCTCGAACCGTCGACCATATCGCAGACAAAGCCTCTTCCGGAACCACCGCCAGTCGTTAACACGACAGCGGCGGCAAAGATGGCTCTGCCTGCCCGGGAAGCGCCGGCCGATCGGCCGCCGTCCAAAAATGCGACCGAAAAAGCGCTCCATCTCATCATCGAGGCCAAGGAGCTTACATGGGCGAGAATCACGGAAGATGGTCTTTCCTCATCCCAGGTTCTCCTAAAGCCGGGAGAGAGGATCGAGCGGAAGGCTTCTGACTTTTTTCAGCTCGATATCGGTAACGCAGGGGGGATCGATTTGATCTTCCAGGGAAAGCCCCTGGGAAGCCCTGGGAAACGGGGGCAGGTTATCCACATGCGTCTACCTGACAAGGCGCAGGAAAGAAAAACACCCTGAGGAAAGAGCGCAATCCGGCAGGAACGTGCTCCCGCAAATAGGGAGGGTCTTTTCAAAAGGCCGGAGAAGTTACTGTTTGACAACAACAAGCCGATGGTCTAAGATGGTCATGCATAAAAACAAGAAATGAGGTTATAAGACAATGTTCGGAATTGGCATGCCTGAATTGCTGGTTATCCTGGTGATTATCCTGATCATCTTCGGCGCCGGGAAGCTTCCCGAGATCGGCAGTGCGCTCGGTCGGGGCATCAAGAACTTCAAGAAAGCGACCCGTGAGCCGAACGAAATCGATGTCACTCCCCCACCCGAGAAGACGACGGAAGAGAAAAAACCCTAAACGCTAAAAGGGTACGTCATCCTCGGGCAAAGGCCCATCCACGCCAGGATGCGGCAGCGGGGGTTCCTCCTGAGAGGCATCGGTTCCCTTCTGGCCTTTCGAATCGAGCATCCGCATGTCTGAAGCGATGATCTCGGTGGTGGATCGCTTGTTTCCCTCCTTGTCCTCCCAGGACTGTGTTCTGATCCGCCCCTCCACAAATATGAGTTTTCCTTTGATCAGGTACTTGCCGCATATTTCCGCCAGCTTCCCGAAGGTCACTATCCGGTGCCACTCGGTCGTTTTGACTCTTTCCCCGCTCTTGTCCTTTCGCTGTTCATCCGTTGCCATGGTAAAGGTTGTCACCATCATGCCGTCCGGCGTATACCTCACCTCCGGATCTTTCCCCAGCCTGCCCACAAGGATTGCCTTATTGATCATACCTCCCCCCTTTCCTGAAATGTCGTTGTCGCTGATCATACACAAGTTGTCCCCCTGCCGCAATGCGAAAAATCGCGTGCCTCATCTTGCCTCATTTTTTATTGACAAACCCCGCAGATTATGAAATGTTTTTTCCCTTCGTGTGTGAACGAATGGATGCTTACAGCGAAACCACCCGCCTACAGGACGGGACTTCCCGGTGCGGAATTGTCAGTCCCCACATCCTGCACATCGACGGCGGCTGGACCGCCCATTAATAAAAAAAGAAGGAGAACCAAAAGCGGGGGGCTGCAGGACGGCCGCAATGGACCGCCTGCAGTCGAATAAAAAGGAGGAGACCAATTTTTTGAAAGGAGGACATCACTATGTTGAAACGTTTGGCTGCTTTTTTCACACATCTGATGAGACATTATCTTCCCGACGCCTATCTCTTCGCGATCCTGCTCACGTTCCTTTCCGCCGCTCTGGCCCTGATCTTCACACCTGTCGGTTTCACGAAACTGATCACAACCTGGGGTGACGGCATCTACGGCATCATCGCCTTTGCCTTCCAGATGATCCTGATCCTGGTGACGGGCCACTGCCTGGCGCTGACCCCGGCCGTCAACCGGATTCTGGTTGCGATCGCCGGAATCGGAAACACACCGGTCAAGGCCGGGATGATCGTCGCCTTCGTAGCAGGGATCTGCTCCTGGATCAATTGGGGATTCGGTTTGGTTGTGGGAGGGCTGCTGGCTCTTCAGGTCGCCAAAAAGACCCGACAGGCCGACTTCCCCTTCCTGATCGCCTCCGCCTACAGCGGGTTCGTGGTCTGGCACATGGGACTCTCCGGTTCCATCCCCCTGGTTATCGCCACATCGAAGCACGCCCAAAACTTTATAGAGAAGATGACCGGAGCGGTGGTGCCCGTCTCCCAGAGCCTCTTCCAGCCTTTCAATCTCATACCTGTCGTGCTGCTCATCGTCACGATCCCGATCCTGATGGCGCTGATCCACCCGAAGAAGGACGAGATCCGGACGATCCCGGAAGAGAAACTCACAGAGCTGTGCGGCGACTGCCCCCACCTGGAACGACCGCAAAACCCAACCCTGGCGGAACGTATAGACCACAGCTATGCAATCAACATGATCTTCGGTCTGATGGGTCTCATCTACCTTTACTACCACTTCTCCGCGAAAGGGTTCGATCTGAACCTCAACATCGTCATCTTTATCTTCTTCATCGTCGGGGTGATTCTCCACGCCAAACCGGTCAACTACATCACGGCGATGAACACGGCCATCAAGGGGGCCGGGGGTATCGCCCTGCAGTTCCCGCTTTACGGCGGAATCCAGGGGATCATGGTCGGGACAGGCCTGGCGAAGGTGATCGCCGGCTGGTTCGTCGCCCTCTCCATACCGGAGACCTTCTACATGTTCCAGTTCTGGGCCGCCGGGATCATCAACGTGTTCATCCCGTCCGGCGGGGGACAGTGGGCCGCCCAGGGGCCGATCACGATGGAGGCAGCCAAGATGTTGGGGATCGACCCTGTCCGGTCGGCCATGATGGTGGCCTGGGGGGACCAGTGGACCAACATGATCCAGCCCTTCTGGGCGCTGCCCCTCCTCGGGCTCGCGGGCCTTTCGGCCCGGGACATCATGGGCTATACGACGGTGACGCTCATCTATAGCGGCGTTGTCCTTAGCATCTTCACCCTGCTTATCGGGTTCAAGGTGTTATAAAACGCGGTGCAAATTGCGGAAGGGGTTCGGGGCGAGGCATTCCCACCGCCCCTCCCCTTTCGCAAAACCCCTCCCCGCTTACC
>Ga0116204_1000578_pt1 | contig 20932 bp, 15 predicted proteins | sample LakKivwa52mmetaG_FD_94481 | JGI IMG/M metagenome (GOLD analysis project Ga0116204, IMG submission 94481) | Anoxic lake water microbial communities from Lake Kivu, Rwanda to study Microbial Dark Matter (Phase II) - Lake Kivu water 52m metaG | ecosystem: Environmental > Aquatic > Freshwater > Lake... | reverse complement strand
TCCCTTCCGCACCCTGCGGCATCTGGACCCTTGCCAAAAGGACAATTTCCTCCCCTTCCTTTATCATGCTCGTTGAGGAGCCGATTGCGGAAAGCCATCCTTCCGGCGCAGTTATTGCAAATGTCTGGTCATAGCTCGGGCAGGTTCCAGTAACTGAGAAAGTCACCGGAATCTCGGCATATGTCCCGTCAACTGCAATCTCTGCAGGAGAAGCTAGCTTGAAATCCGGCCTGCATGTCATTGGGGCAGAGCCTCCTGAACTTGCCCTTGCGGGAGCGGAGCCTTGCGTTACTGCAAAGTAGGACGCCTTTTCAGTGTCGAATTTGCAATAGCCGTTAACTACTGTGCATGTCGCGTCAATTAGCCCTTCCTGCGTCCAGCTTCCAGTTCCAGTCTCTGAACGGTATACTGAATAGGTTCCTCCGTTGAAAGCCGTTCCGAGCCAGATTGACATTTCAATTGCCGGGTCGAATGTCAGAGTCTCTCCTGAAATTCCCCAGGCCAAGCTTCCGAGAGCGACCTGCCCTGCCGGAAGGCCTGAGGGCGTGAACCCATTTGCCCTCAATAGGCCGAAATCAGTTTCGATTCCGCTAACTGAGCCGGAAATTCCAATTCCATAGAGCGGATAGCCATAGGACTTGCCGCTACCGAGCGCATACTGGAACGTTGCTACTCTCCCTTTAGAAAGCAGCACTTCAACCAGAGACGGTCCGTTGTTTCCGCCATAGTTGTAGCAGTAGAGCTTGCCTTCTGGCGAGAACGCAAGTTCATAGCACTGCCCTCCCGGGTATCCGTTCTCGGAGGTTGTCTCGGAAATCCAAGTAACTTGTCCAGTTTCCTTGTCAATTGTGTAGATTCCCCATTGGTAGTTTTGGTTGTCGTATCCTGAAGCATAGAGTGTTCCATCAGGCCCGAAATCCATCCCATATGTGTAGTAATAGGCGGAGTAACCGTTCGTTGAACCTAGGTTGTTTCCAATTGTTGAGGCAAAGGTCCCTTGGCCTGTGCTCTTGTCAATTGTGTACAGGTTGTAGTACGATATTCCATATAGCGTCCCATCGGAATCGAATGCCATTGATTCATATCCGCCATATTGCACATATGTGTCAGCAATATAGGTCAGGACACCAGTTTCCAAGTCAAGCGTCGCGAACTTGTCCATGCACTGCCATCCGCTTCCGTGGGTGTGGAGAGTGACATAGACTGTTCCGCTCTCTGGATCCACTGCCAACGAATACGGGTTTGCGTCGTTATATCCGGCGGGCCTAACGAGACTCCTCAGCCAGGTCTCTGCTCCAGTTTCCTCGTCAATCGAATAGATGCCGTTCGCAGTCACCTTGTAGAAGACGCCTTCTTTCGCAAAGCGGAATCCAATGTTGCTCGAGTACCACTGGTTGCTTATTGTCCCAATCAAGTTCCCTGCGCCTCCCGCGGGCGCGCTCCTTTCAGAGAGCCGAAGAAGGGTTGCATTTTCCTCAGAGAGGACAATTGGTTCCGCAAAGCTTGTGCAGGACGAGTCAAGGCACCAGAAGGAAAAGTCCACTTTTCCGGAAACCTTCCCAAGGATTTCCTCAAAAGCCGGAGTTCCCCACCAGTTCCTTGTCATGTTCGCAGCTTTCCCGGAGGCGTCAGCGTCCATATCGTAGTTGTCGTAAATCCTGTTCAGTTCAACTACTGCCCTGGAACTCTCGGAATAGACTCCGTAGTTGTTCCCGTAGATGTCGTTATTGTGGACTCTTCCGGATTCGACTGAAAGGAGGTCAATTCCCGACCGTTCGTTGTTCCTTCCACCGTTGTCAGTTATTGTGTTTCCATAGACATTGAGGCCCTTTCCGCCCCGGATATAGAGTCCGTGGTTGAACTTTTCAACAGTGCATCCGGAGATTGTCAGGTTGTTCTGACCATATGCCCTTATGCCATAGTCGCTGTCATAGTAACTGCCCGAGTCATCGTCATCTCCTTGGGCTGAAACTGAGTCGTAATAGTATCCGTCCCAGTTCCCTCCGGAAATGTCGACATTCTCAATTGTTACTGCGGTGTTCTCATAATCTGATTCTTCGTCGACTCTTGCCGCTGAGACTGTTCCCGGCTCGTTCTTGGCCGAGATTGCAAGAGAGCCTCCTTGGCCATAGCCGTACATGTTTATTCCTTGGTTGAAGTTCCCAATCTTTCCGTTCCGGACTGTCGCAGTCCCCATCGAATAGACGTCAAGCCCCCTTCCAGGATAGCAGCTGTCTTCAGCATTCGCAGGCTTTCCGAACAGGTCAAAGTCCTCGATTGTCGAGGTCTCGCTGTCTGTATAGACCGCATATGTGTAGCCGTTGACAATTATTCCAGACATTGTCGCAGTTTGTCCGTATGTCTGGATTCCATAGGTGTAATAGCAGCCATAGTATCCGCCCCATTCGAACGTTGCGTTAGAATCGGTTACTGTTGTCTCGCCCCTGTTCGAATAGATTCCGTACCTGAAACCTGAGACGCTCGAATCAACGATTTCAACAGAGTCCGAGTAGAGCTCGAACCCGTAAGAATCCCTGTTCACCGAATATTCGGAGATTTCTGCCGAGACACCTCTTATTTCAGTTGAACTCGGGAAAGCCTCGTAATAGGTGAGCGCTGTCGGCTTCCCTTCTCCGTCCCCTTCGGTATAGTGGTAGACTGCCCTGACGCAGTCGGATATCTCAGTGTCAGAAACAACGAGGGAATCCGTGTTTGCATAGATTCCGTAGCTTGTGTCGCAGGAATATTCTTGGGACGAGACTCTGTTGTCCCCATATCCGCTGCAGTATTCCGAATCATATGTCCCGGAAATTTCGCTTCCGGAAACTGTCAATTTGTCAAAGCCCTCCGTGTTCTGGGCGTAGATTCCGTATTGGAAGCCCTCAATTGAGGAGTTCTCAAGGGTGAAATTCGGCCCGTAGACGTAAAAGCCATAGTAGGGCGTGCATTCCCCTTCAAGACCCACAAGGGAGATTCCGGAGAACTTCACGTTTTCCGCATATATCTCGGAAGCTCCGCAAACAAGACCTATTGTCGAGCTGCCAATTCCAGCGCCCTCGATTGAGACTGTCTTGTATATGTAGAGGCTGTTCATTTCCCACTCGCCTTCTAGGAGCTCGACAGTTCCCTCTTCCTCGACTGCCCGGAGCGCGTCCTCAATTTCCCCGCTCTCAGTCACAATTGCAAGAGGAGTCGATATTCTCTCTGTATAGATTTCCGAGTTGTCGAATTTGAGGGAGAAGACTGTTGTTGTCTCCCCTTCATCTTCCTCAATAACCTGGGCGGATACGTCTCCAACACCTTCAACTGTCCTCATGAACTTGACTGCAACTGACGGAAGAAGCCCAGTTGAAGTGGGCTCAACAGCTTCCGGAAAATGGGGTCTAATCTCCTTAGGGGCAGACGATGATTCGGAAGAGCAGCCGGAAACCTGCGTCTCAGAGGTTGAAACAACGTACTATTGCGTTGACTATGGAGCGAGGGAAATTGTTCCTGACCATGTCTGCGCAGTTGACGACGACTCTTGCTGGTCTGCCTGCTATCCGGAAACCGAATATGACGGAACGCTGAACCTCACATATGAGGGTCTCCAGACTGTCCGGTTCTTCTCCGTTGACAATGCGGGGAACGAGGAAGAAATCAAGGAAGCGCAAGTCTACATTGACACAATTGCGCCGGAAAGCGAGATAACCTCTCCCGCAAACGGCTCTAGCTATGTAGGCCTTCCGACAGTCCTGATAACCGGGAACAGCTCGGACGAAAACTCCGGGATGTTCGCAGTGGGTCTAACTGCAAAAGTCGGCGAGAACACAACAGTCCTCAACTGGACGAATGCGGAGCTCCTTGAGAACGGAACCTGGATGTTCAACTTCACTCCGAGCGGATACGGAACTGTCCGTGTCTACTCTGTCGCAGTTGACGCTGCCGGGAACTATCAGGAAATGCCGGGATCGGTCTATCTGACCTTCACCGCGCCTCCTGTCCAGCCCCAGAACTACGGAGGCGGGTCCTATAGGCCCACCTGCGGAAACGGAGTCTGCAACGCGAACATTGGGGAAGACGTTAACACGTGCCCCCAGGACTGCAAAGCTCCTGTAGAAGAGGAACCCTTTGAAGATGCGGAGGAACTAGTCGAGCAGGTGACAACAACCACTGTCGCCCCAACAACGACAATTGTTCCGCCAGTTCAAGGGACAATGAATCCCCGGCCGGGAACGCTACCCACAGGGCGGTTCATCCTCTTCGACCTAGCTGACGGATTCTGGCAGTGGCTTAACGGCCTCTTCTAGTGAGGAGATGTAGGATTGCTCGGGCGTCCCTAGGAAGGGACGCCCCTGCACTTTTTATTTTTTAGAAGGAATGCCTGGCTTTTCTAGAGAACAATTACCTGCCCGTCACTAAGAGTCCTGAACGGAATTTTGTTTTTCTTGCAAAATTCCACCTCCAAGTCGATTGCGGGCGACTCGGGGTGGTTTGACTTGAAATGGGGAAGAATCAGATAGTCAACAAGCCCAAGACCTTCCCAGACAGTCTCCTTAATACCCGAATACGGAAAAATATTGGGATTATCGACTTGGGCCAAGCCCCTCAGATTGGGCGCAAGGACACAGACTCCTGCGCTATAACCTGAATACAAAAAAGCGGGATTCTTGATTTTCCTTATTGCCGAGTCAAACCCGCTAAACCTCATTGCCTGCCGGAGGACAAACGTGTTCCCGCCCCGGACAAAGACGCCCGCAAGCGAATTCAATTTTCCCAAGAGAGCGGATTCCTTCCCAAAATAGTCTTTCAAATCCAGAAATTCCGCGGTTATTCCGACGCTTTCCAACAAAGCCAAGTCCCTGAGGTTGCTCTCGGTTTTCGCAGGCCCCTCAACAAAGTCTAGCGCGTTCGTAATTAGCCCGATTTTCCCGCTTCCAGCAAGCCTTTTCAACTCATCGGCCTTCTCCCCGAGCTTGTAGGAAGAGAGGTAGAACCTCATTTCTGGAGCCTGAGATACGCTAGCCTAGCTCCCGAAATTCCGACATTTAAGGAAATCAGGAGATATCCCAAGACAGTTCTGTTTATTGGCGCGGAAAGCCAGAGATTGACAATGCTCACATAGAGGACTGTGAAGCAGATAGAAAGAGTTAGCGCCATCATGAATCTTTCAACGAATCCGTCAAGGGCGTCTTTCGGGAGAAATACGTCAAGAAGGACATATCCCGGGGCGAAGAAAGCGAGAACTGCCGCAAGAACGGAATATGCTGGGGCGAAATTAAAAGTCAGAAAATTTGCTGCGAAAACGAGCGTTGCTGCGAGGGCGAACTCTGAGGGGAATTCAGGCCTGCCCGCACTCTCAAGGAGTTTTCCAAAAAAGTCAGCCCGCTTTGCAGGAACTGGGTTTGCACCGCGCTTTTTCGCCATCAAACCGGTTGCTTTCTGCGGGTTTAATAAGTTATTGGGTTCACATACTCTTTGAACGGAAGTTCCTTGCAGGTGAGGAGCCTTCCCGAGACTGCCTGGAAAAATTCCCCGTCAAGGTCCGGCATGTTTTGCCGTAGAAGGCGGACCATTCCTGTGCTAACGGTCAGATAGACAGTTTCCCTGTCCTCAGAGAGCAATGCCAAAAAATCAGCTCTCGGAAGGGGCTTGTTCCCCTTTCCTACGGCACCCTCCAGGGGGGCTCCTAAGGGTGGCGCGGAAAAACCCTCCCATGAAAAGTATCCGACAGCCTCCACCGTCTCCCTTTGAGTGTCAAGGAAATAGACTGCTTTAGGTTCTTTTCCGCGGACCCGCTTGAATGCCTTTGAAAAATAGATTGCTGAAAGGGCGTGCTCCTGCCTGACTGCCTGCAAGGGTTCCTCTCCGAAATAGGTCATTTTCCCCTTTCTCGAATAATTCGTCCCCGTTGCCTTTCCCAACTCCCGCCCCAATGCAATCAATTTACTGGCAAGGCAAGAATAAAGGCTTTTCCGCCAAAAACGAGAAAAAGCTGGGGAAATGGGGGGTTCATCCGAAGAGTTCTTTTGCGTTGTGTTTCGCAATTTTTCCAATAAGACTGTATGGAACCCGCCTTTCTATAGGAATTCTTATTGTCCCTTTTGCAAGACTGTACTTGGAAAGCTCTTTTTTGAAATGCTTGATTGCCCCGGGTGTCGGATAAATCCCGATGTGCCCGGAAAACACCGCATAGCAAAGAAGGTTCTTTCCGTTGAGCTTGGCCGAAGGGACGCCGTAACTGAGGGAATCTTCCGCTTTCGGCACCGCTTTCCGGATTGCCTTGCGGATTTTCTCCAGTATTGCTTGGGCTGTTCTCGGCTGTCTTGAAATATATTTGTCAAAGCCGTTGGACATTATTCGCATATCCGGCATCGGAGGCTGCAAGTCTCCGATGCAACTTACATATCCGGCATCGGAGGCTGCAAGTCTCCGATGCAACTTACATATCCGGCATCGGAGGCATTCCGCCGGCTCCTCCGCCCATTCCGCCGGCTCCTCCGAGGTTCCCTGCGGCAATTACGTCGTCAATTTTCAGTATCATCATAGCGGCTTCGCTTGCGGATTTTATTGCCTGGGTCTTGACCTTCAATGGCTCAATTACCCCTATTTTGAACATGTCTGAAACCGTTCCTTCCATTACGTTTATTCCGGAGGACTTTTGCCCCTTGTCATGGCTTGCTTTCAGTTTCACTAGGAGGTCTATCGGGTCTAACCCGCCGTTCTCGGCCAGGCTTCTTGGGATTATTTCCATTGCCCCGGCGAATGCCTCGATTGCCAACTGCTCGCGCCCTCCGACGGTTGCCGCATATTTCTTCAGGCCGAGCGAAACCTCAATTTCGGGGCTTCCTCCCCCAGCAACAACTTTTCCGGATTCGACTGCGGCTCCGACAACCTTTATTGTGTCCGATAGCGACCTGTCCGCCTCGTCAATTATGTGCTGCGTTCCTCCCCGTATCAGGATTGTCACTGCTTTCGGATCCTTGCATCCCCGAACGAAGGTCATTGCTTCCCCGCCAATCTTCATTTCCTCAACTTGCGCAGAATATCCAATGTCCTTTTCCGAGAGGTCCGAAATTGTGGATGCGACCCTTGCTCCTGTGGCTTTTGAGAGTTTTGTCATATCGGACTCTTTCACTCTTCTGATTGCAAAGACCCCTGCCTTTGCAAGATAGTGCTGGGCCAAGTCGTCGATTCCCTTCTGGCAGATTAGGACGTTCGCCCCGCTTTTCATGACTTTTTCGACCATGTCCTTTAGCATGTTTTCTTCTTGCTTCATGAATGCCTGGAGCTGATCGGGGGAGGTGATTCTTATTTCGGCCTCAGTTTCCGTCTTTTCAATCTCGAACGCCGCGTTTACAAGGGCTATTTTCGCTTTTGTTATGCTCTTCGGCATCCCTGCGTGGACCCTTTCCTTGTCAATTACAATCCCCTCAATCAATTCGGTGTTCTCAAGGGACCCGCCCGACTTTTTCTCGACTTTTATGTCGTCAATGTCGACCTTGATTGATTTCCCTTCAGTGACTGACACTTTCCTGACTGCAGAGACAACGATTCCCGCGAGCTTTTCGCTTTCTGACTCGGTGATTCTCCCCTTCATCGAAGTCTTTGCAACGTTTTTCAGGACAGTATCGTCCCCCGTCTTGACGTCAGTTGCGAGATCCGCCAATATTTTGAGCGCCTTCTCTGATGCAAGCCTGTAGCCGTTCACAATAACTGCGGGGTGTATCTGCTGATTGAGGAGGTCTTCGGCTTTCTGGAGCATTGCGCCTGTCAGGACGACTGATGTCGTTGTCCCGTCCCCCACCTCATCTTCCTGGACCTTGGCAACTTCGACAACCATTTTCGCCGCAGGGTGCCCGATTTCCATTTCCTTCAGGATTGTGACTCCGTCTCCAGTCACAACAATGTCCCCGAGCGAATCCACAAGCATTTTGTCCATTCCCTTGGGTCCAAGAGTGCTGCGGACAATTTCCGCGACTGCCCGTCCTGCAAGAATGTTCATCCTTTGGGCGTCCCGTCCGAGAATCCGCTCGACATCTTCGCCCATTACGTTCCCTTGATTCTGTACTTTTCCTTTTGCCATTTTCAATCTCTACCTCAAAATTTCTGTGCTTGTGGTTTGCACCTGAAAGGAGGGTTTTTAAAACTTTTTTTAGTGGCAATTTCGGCAAGCAGGCGCGTTCCGATGAATTCTTCCTAACGGCGAATTGATTGCCTCGCTTGCTGGCCGGGCGGTTTCCCGAGCACATGCAACTGGCTGCAAGAAATCCGCAAAACTTTGCCTTTCCCGAGTTCAGGCATGCGCCGAAGCGGTTTAAATACTCGGAACGAGTTAATAAAGGAAGCTAATTTGAGCCTTTTTTCGCCGAAAAAGCCAGTTTTTTTCCCAATACACTTGAAAGTGACATAAATTTCCTTTAATATCAAAAGGACACTAGTGTTTACAGGAAGAAATGTAATTGAAACGGGAGCTGTGAAAAAAATGCCTTATAGGGTTGTTTCGGGAGGGAAAGTGAAGGCAGTCAGGCGCGATTTTGAGGAAGCAAAGGCCGTTGCGAGAATGGAAGCAATGGGCTCTGGTTTTTGCGTGGAGCTCGAGCAGGCAGAAGCCGGCAACAAGTGGAGTCTTGTGGAAATAGTTTCCCACAACGGGTCTGAGATAAACCTCTCAAGCTATGAGAAAATGAACGATTCCCTTTTCGGAAGCCTCCGTCAGAAGAACATATTCTCGGATGAGCGGTTCGGATCTTCGTCCCCTTCCTCCCCCGAGCCGTTCATCCCAAAAAGCCCGAACAGGTCTTTTAGGTGAATTCATTGGGGCAGGGCGCAAATAGCCGAATATGCCCGAACAAAACTTCCGTTAATGGCCCTTTGAAGGTTAATTGAGGGAAACTGATAACTGCTCAAAAAAGCAAATTAACCTGTGCCTGCCTACAGGATTTTGTCCGGAAATGAACTCATTGCAACCGTCCGGAGCCTGGACTCTGCACGGCAGTTGGCATTTGAAAAGGCAACTCTTCTCTCGCGGCAGATGAGGGTGGAGGTTTCCGAAGGAAACGGGCAATGGAGCCAGGTGCCTTTTTTCACATCGAACGGGTCTGAGATAAACTTGCCGAATTCCCCTGTGGGGCTTGCGCCGTTCAACGGGCGAAATTCGATGTTCGGAAGCCAGAGCTCGACCCAGCGGACGGGGGCTTCTTTTCCGGAATCCAACCGAAACTCTCCCGAAACTTTTCGCAGAAAGGGCGGGTTTTCCTAGCCCGCGAGAAAAAGCTTAAGTTCTTGGAAGATTACCGAACGCCAATGGCAAAAAACAACCCCCCTTCAAGGCGCCTCTTCAGAAGCGCGGACAACAAAGTAATTGCCGGAGTTTGCGGGGGGATAGGGGAATATTTGGGAATAGATCCTGTCATCGTCCGGCTAATTTTCGTCATTCTCCTCGTTTTCGGCGGAAGCGGGCTTTTACTCTATCTGATTTTCTGGCTCGTGATTCCTTCAGAAGCGTCCTTGCGGAAAAATCCGAACAGCGCAATACGGGAGAATGCCCGGGAAATTGACGAGCGGGCAAGGAAAATATTCCCCAACGGGTTCCCGAATAGGTTTTTTTCGGGACGCGCGATTTTCGGGATTTCCCTTGTTGTTATTGGCGCCCTCTATCTTGTCGAACAATCCGGATGCTGTTCCTTCATTTTCCGAGGGGAATTGCTTTTTCCCGCGTTCCTGATTCTCCTTGGGCTCGCGCTCGTCATCCGCCAATAGAACTTGCTTTGCTTCCCCCGAAAGGTATATATTTAGCCATTTTGCAGTGGGAAAGAGGTTCCCTGAAAAGTGGAAAAAAAAGGCACTCCGATTTCAATTCGCCGTGCCAGCGCAAGGGAGCTTGCAAAATATATTGAGCGGGGAAGATTTGTCCGAAACGGGCAATCGGATTCGGATTCTCCCTTTCCCTTGCGCGCGAACCTGACTGGGAAGGTTTCCGAAGCATATGCCAATTATGCGGCCTTGCTTCTTTCAGAAGAGCCCGGCTTTCAGGGTACTTCAGAGCTTTCCGAACGCGAGTTAAGGGCGCTTTTCTCCGGAAAGGGCTCCTCTGAGGGTTCCCCCGAGAGGGGAAGTATCCGCGCGAGCGCTAGCATCCCCCTTCCCGATTCCGTTTCGGAAGCGCTCTCTGCATGGGAATCTGGAGAGGGTTTTTCGGAGTTTTACTCCCGAAAGCTCAAAGGTTTTCTTTCCAAAATAACCGACAGGGAAACCCAGAGCCTCGTCAGGGACGCGACAGACGAGCATGTGAGAAGAACAGTTGCCCATGCGTATTCCGTCGAGTCTTACCAGGACGCGCTCCTTGACCGCTATGTTTCCTTGAGGGAACTGCACAGAACGATTCCCGGAGAAATACATGATGCCGAAGGGCCTTATGGAAAACTCTCCCCGGAACTCGCCCTTGGTTTCGCCCTAATGGACATCTCGGACTATGCGAGAAATCCGCTAGGGAAAGGGGGCTCGCTTTTTGAAAGGGCCAAACCCCTTCCGGCCGATTTCGTCAGGGAAGCCGGAAATTTGGGCAAAATGGCAAGAAAACTTCACGGGCTCTCCCCCACCATTCGTTCTCAAGGAAGAACAAGCTGAACTCGACCGGCAAGCTCGTTTCAATTTACCTGTGGGCCTGCGATGTCTATTCCCGGATAGGGGAGGACACTCCCTACAAGGATGGCGCGCTTGACGTGAAAAAGGCCTTCAAGGGCAATTCCTATGAGAAAAAAGTCTTCAACATTTTCTGCAGGGAACTCTCGAAGCTTCCAGAGCCGAGGATACACAATTCGGACGAGCCTTTGGAAGCCCTTCTTTCCCTCGGACCTTTTGATGTTACTCACAAAAAAACTGAACGAATGCCCCTTGAAATGAGGCCTACGCGTTATTCGCGCCTCGTTTCTTCAGCGGAAAACTGCCTCGAAAGCCTCTCTTGCGGAAACTATTTCATGCCAGTTTGCCTTTCCTAGAGTCGGTTCTTTTTCTGCCGCAAGCACGCCTTGAGGAACGCGACATAGAGGGGCGAGGGCGAGAGGAACCTTGACTTGTATTCCGGATGCGCCTGGGTTCCTATGAAGAAAGGGTGGTTTTCCAACTCCATGAATTCCATCAGGGTTCCGTCCGGGCTTGTTCCTGAAAAGACGACCCCTGCCCTCTCCAGTTGCGTCCTATACGCTGAATTGACCTCGTAGCGGTGGCGGTGCCGTTCAGAGATTTTTTCAGAGCCTCCGTAGATTTCCATCACTTTCGAGCCTTTTTTGAGGTTTGCCGGATATCCCCCGAGCCTCATTGTCCCCCCGAGCCTGCCCGCTCCCGAAACATTCTCCTTTTGGCTCGCCATTACAGAGACGACCGGGTCAACCGTTTCCGAATCGCACTCGGTTGTGTGCGCCCTTTTCAGTTTCGCGACGTTTCTCGCAATCTCGACCAATGCGAGCTGCATCCCGTAGCAGATCCCGAGATACGGGATTTTCCTCTCCCTTGCATATTTTATTGCCAATATTTTCCCTTCAACCCCCGCGTTTCCAAATCCGGGGAGGCCCATTACCCCGTCAAATTGGGAGAGTTCGGCAAGCAAGGACGGATTCTTTTCGTATTTCTTCGAGTCAACCCAGGTTATTTCGGCAGACACTCCCAGGTGCGCTCCCGCATGCCGTAGGGCGTGGTCAATTGAAACATAGGAATCCGCGAGCTTGAAATTCCCGCTCTCAATGTATTTGGCAATTAGGGCTAATCTCACCTTTTTCTCCGGAGCGGACATTGAAGCAGTCAATTTTGTCCACCGGGAAAGATCCGGGGGGCGCCGCGCAATTCCGGAGCGCCCGAGTATTCTTGAGACAAGCCCCTGCTTTTCGAGCATTATTGGGACCTCGTAGATGTTACCAATGTTTGGGCAGGAAACAACGTTCTGCGGATGGATGTTCGTCGAAAGCGAAATCTTCTCCTTTCTCACGTCGTCAATTCCTTCAGACGCCCTGACGACCAAAAAGTCCGGGAAAGCTCCGAGGGCGGAGATGGCAGTTATTGCGTGCTGGGCGGGCTTGCTTTTCATCTCTCCTATGTGGGGCGGAACTGGCATGTAGACAACGAGGACGTTTGAGCAGTTCTCCCTCCCCTCCTGCATCGCAATCTTCTGGGTCGCATGGATGAAAAGGACGTTCTCATAATCCCCGACAACCCCTCCGATTTCCACAACGCAATAGTCCTTTCCTTCGGACGCATTCCTTATTCTCGAGACAATCTCGTCCACTATGTGAGGGATTGGCTGGACCGTTTTCCCGAGATATTTCCCGGCCCTCTCCGCGTCAATTACGCTTTTGAAAATCTGGCCGGTAGTGATGTTGTTCGTCTTTGGTATAGTCTCCCCGACGAACCGCTCGTAGTGGCCAATGTCCTCGTCAGTCTCGCCCCCGTCCTCAGTCACGAAGACTTCCCCGTGCTCGGTAGGTCTCATTGTCCCGGCATCGACGTTGATATACGGGTCTATTTTCACCGAAGATATTGAGAATCCCCGCGCCTTCAAGAGGAACGCAATTGATGCGGAAACTATTCCCTTTCCGACGCCGGAAATCACTCCGCCGAAAATGAAAACATATTTTGTCCTTTTGGGCTGCTTTTTTGGTTCGGGCACTTTCTCAACGGAATCCGGACATTTATAATGGCATCGGCTTTGCGCCAGCCACGCTCATCTTCCTGAGAACACGAGAATCGCTATCCAGACGAAAAGTATTATTGCAAAAATCACAAGGACAATCGAAGTCCCCCTGCTTGAAAAGCCCTTTCTGTTCATTTTTGCGCCCCTTTCATCCGGTCTTCCGATTAGTTCGTTCACTGGTCCCAATCAGGTCTCTTTGGAGAATCCGTTTTCTCAGGGTGCGCGTTTGCGCGTTCAGAGCCCTCCTTTTCGTGGCCCGAATGCCTATGGCCGGAAGAATGCTGTTTTTTCCCCCCTTTGCCAAACCCCTTTCTGAGATCAAACCAGAATTTCTCCGCTTTCTCCCCGAAAGTCTCCGGCTTGTAGCTTTCAAAGTGGCCGACAACCGCCTTCTTTTTAATCGTCGCCCCGTACATCCAGTAGATTATCGCGCTTCCAAGGACGAGGAAGAATATGTGTGAGAGGAGTCCGACAACCACCAACTGGAAAAGGTTGTGCTCGACTTTTTCCGAGGAAGGGTTGTTTGCGAAATCGACTGCCAAAATTTCAACTGAAGACACTTTCCCGAGGTCCTTATCCGGGCTGAAAATTCCCCGCCAAACCGCCCCGTCCCTTGCGAGGGCAATCTCCCTGCCGTCAATAACGGCTTTTGCGGACTTGACATCTGTAGAAGCGTCCGAAATTGTCGCCTCAATTACAACTCCCAGGGGAGCCGAGAGGAGCCGGTATTTCAGGTCAACTTTTCCGACCTTGGGTCCAAGAGTGTCGACAACAATCTCCTTTTCATATGATTCTCCCGGGTTTCCGACTCCGTCGGGAGCGGTTATCCTGACAATGTGCTTGCCGTCGGGCAAGTCAAGGTTGGCGACGCAATTCGCGTCTTTTGTGTATTCAAGGGGCGTCTTTTCCCCGTTGACAAGGAAAATTATTTCTCCTGTAGAGATTCCGCTTCCGCCGGGGGCGTCCGTGACCGAGAAGCGTATTGGCATTTTCGATTTGGAGGAGATTTCCTCAATCCCCGCGCCCTCAATTACAATCGAAGGTTTCTCCGCATCAACAACAACCGAATCATCGAAATACCCTATTCCGCTTCCAGCCTTGTCTGACGCGAAGACAACATATGTGAGCTTCTCTCCGTCCCTTGCCGAGTTCTTGACAGCACCAGTCCAGGTGCAGGAAGATTCATCGCACGAGTCGGGCCTGACCGAGATTTCAGTGTCAACCCCGGTCAATTTGGAGATGTCCGCTTCAACCGTACTCGCCGCAAAGCCCGAGCCGAAATCCTTTATTGATGCCACAAGCTCGAAATTCGCTCCCGGCTTGACAAATCCCCCTGAAAGCGAGCCTCCAACATCGCGAAGCTTCGCTCCCGATATTTTCGGAGGAGTGTTGTCAATTGTCAACCCAACTTCAGCCGATTGCGTGTTTCCAGCAAAATCAGCCTGGACTAGCGAGAGCTGATGCACCCCTTCAGCCATTTTTTCCGGAAGATAGACAATCCCAGCGCATTTCCCTTCGGAATCGCCCCTCGTGTAATTCAAGCTCCCCAAAAGGAGACTTCCTAGATACACCCTGCAGGACGAAATGCCCGATTCAAGGTCTTCTGCGCTCGCATCGAAATAAACGCCCCGTCCTTGCCTTTCCCATGAATTCTTGATTGGCGCCGAAACGCGTATTTCGGAAGGAGTGGTGTTGTCGAAATTCACCTTAAGTATGAACGTGTTTTGGGTGTTTTCAGTTCCAGTGTCTTTCGCAATCAATGTTATGTTCAATGACAGGCTTGCAAAAGTCAGTTTCAGGGGAATCTGGACTTTTTCTCCGGGGGCAATCGGCTTTTCGCTCGTTGCATATGCGCAGATTGCGTTTCCGAACGGGCTTGCCAAATCCCATCCTGCGGGAGCGGCTCCGCAGACTATTTTGGTTTCAGCATAGACTGGCTTTGGAATCCGTAGCTCGTTCACCCCGTCAGGAGAGGTCGGAAGGTTTTCCAGATTGAGGAAATACTCCTTTTCGGAAAGGGAATTGACCCATGAGGGGGAGAGTTCGGCCTGGAGCTCGTTATATGAGACTGCAGGAGAGACCAGAGCCAAAGCGAGGGCGAAAATCAGGGCCAGAACTGGGAATGTCCGTTTTACAGGTTTAACCATCTTGACAACCTTTTTCAGTGACATTATATAAATGTTTTAGCGAAAAAGGCAAAAATCACCCAAAGGAGCCGCCAAGAGAGAGGAAAAACGCCCCGATTGCCGGAATTAGCAAATTATCATCAATCTCTTTTGGTGCGAAAAACTCGAAAACCGAGACTGCTCCCGCCGAGATTAGCAAAAGAATTGCTGGAAAGGGGGAGAAAAAATAGCCCGAAGCAATGTTTCCGGCAAAGCCTGCGAGGAAACCCTGCCAGCTCTTCCTTCTCGCGCCCGAGAGCCTTCCGAAAATCGCCGAAAGAGAATCCCCAATTCCGAGGAAAATTATTCCCCACCCGGCTTCAGTTCTCCCGAAAAACGAGATTGCAAGGAGCGCCCCCAAAGTGAAAGAAACCGGGCCTTGCCCTATTGGCTCTTCCTTTCTCGAGAATTTTTCAAGGAGGAAATTCGCCGGAGGGATTTTTTCCCTGTGCGCTATCGCAACTAGCCCGAGCGCAAGAATTCCCGCAAGAAGGGCGATTGACTCTTCTTTTCCCAGGGTCAAGACCCCGACTCCGAGGAAAATTCCGTAGAAGAGGTGAACTAACTTCCTCCCCGTTTCGGAAAAATTCGCGCGCCCCCCTTTTTTCGCCATTCGCTTGAAACCCAGTAACCGCTTGCAATTGCTTATATAAATCGGATTGCCGTTCTCAGGGAGATAGGGAGAAATGTCTAGCCGGAAAAGAACACTTGCCTGCCTCGCATTTTTCGCACTCTTCCTTCTTTTTGTGGGGGCTTTTTCGGCAGAGCTTCCCGTTTCTTCCGGCTCAAACCAGCGGCTTTTCCAATTGTCAGTCTCCGCAATAACGAAAGAAGTCCCGCCGGGAGAGACTTTTCGTTTCTATACGAAAATGTCGTTTAACACCGGGACCAAGATTTCGACTCCATATGTCCTAAATTACCAGATAAGGCACAGCCAGGACAAGTCAAATATCCTCTTGAACGTCTCAAAGGAGGGCGTTCTCCTCTACCAGGAAACTTTCAACGACGCGTTCCACATTCCGAAGAACGCGACAACCGGAAATTATGTTATTGAAGCGAGCCTCTTTTCATCCGAATACAATTCGACAATAAGCTCGGCCGATTATTTCTCGGTCGACCGGCCGTTCTTCATTTTTTCAATTCTATACGCCCTCCTCGACAACCCGCTTGCATACGTAATTTACCTTGTTTTGGCGCCCTTGGCTTTCCTCGGATACAAGGGATACGGGAAGCTGAAAGACTATCTCAAGAAAAAGCAGAAATACGTCGCAACCGACGTATCCAAGCTCCCGAAACCGGGAGCCCGCTCAATCTGGCTCGGTAAAGTCGCGGAAACGCCATCGAACGCCTACTATGACATTGACAAAATACAGACGCACATGGTTGCAGCGGGGGGAACCGGCTCCGGGAAATCCGTCTCAATGCAGGTGATTGTGGAGGAACTCCTCCTGAAAAACATCCCGGTAATTGTGGTCGACCCCACAGCCCAATGGACCGGATTCATCAGGCCCCAAAAGGACCCGGCAATGCTCCGGCTCTTCCCCAATTTCGGAATAAAGCCGGAGGACGCGAGAGCTTTCCCGACAAACCTCCTAGACATCACTGACCCCACAACCGAAATAGACGTCCGCGATTACATGAAACCGGGAGAAATAACCGTTCTCAACGTCAATAAGATTCCGCCCGGACAACTGGACGGATTCGTCAAGAAAATGATTGAGAAAATCTTCGCATCTCCTTGGGGAGAATCCCACGAGCTAAAGCTCCTAATTATCTTCGACGAAGTCCACAGGCTCCTCCCCAAGTTCGGGGGCAAGGGCGGATACATTGCAATTGAGCGGGGATGCCGCGAGTTCAGGAAATGGGGAATCGGCCTTGTCATGATCTCCCAGGTCCTATTAGACTTCAAGGGCGCAATTCGGACGAACATTGGGACTGAAATCCAATTGAGGACCAAGTATGAGGGCGACATCAACCGGGTGAAAACGAAATACGGCCCCGCCTTTGCCGCAACAATAACGAAGCTCATAATCGGGACAGGGATAATGCAAAACCCCGAATACAACGACGGCAAACCCTGGTATGTCCAGTTCAGGCCCCTTCTTCACTCGACATTCAGGATATCGGAAGAAGACCTCGCCCAGTACAAGACTGTCACCGCAACCCTGAAGGAATTGAAAAGCAAACTCGAGGAAATGAAGAAGAAGGGCAGGGATGTCTACGACCTAGGAATGGAAATAAACCTGGCGGAAGAGAAGCTGAAACAGGGGAACGTCTCAATGGCATCGACCTATCTCGAAGGGGTCAAGCAAAAGCTCTCTATAGGCAAGAATTAGAATTAATAATGGGCCCAAATATTGGCTATATATTTATATTACTACTCAATAGTAAAGTATATAAGTAAAATATCACTATTAAGTAAATACAAATGCCTTCAAAGAAATTCAAATATGCATCTTCCCTTGCAGAGGACGTAGTCAGCGGGTTTGATGAAACCGAAGCGCCAAGGGAGCTTTATGAGACTGCAGTCTCACTCCTTGAGCCTTTTGTCCAGTCAGGAAAGAATTCCGAAGGCTTTGAAGTATGGCCTGTTGAAGGAAAAGTAAAGGGCGGATTCCTAGGCCTAGGACGCCAGAAGCTCAATTCCCCTGAGCTTGAGGAAGCTATTGTCGAGCTTTCTTCCGCAGTCTATTCCGCAACGAAAAAGCGAGCGGGAATGACTCTTCGGCCAATCCAGGTTGCGACCGGAATAAGGGCAATTCTCCCCGCAACAGGCGCAGAATATGACAATTCCAATTCTTTGGAGGTTGCGACAAACGAGGGGAAAACCTATGAGCTTCCTTTCGCAGTATCGCTTTTCGCGGCAGCAGGAAGGAAAACCGGAAGAAAAACGGTCGTAATGTCCTCAAACGACTATCTTGTTTCAAGGGACGCTGAACTGACTGGCGGAATTTATCAGGAGCTAGGAATAAAGACTGTCGGGGTTCTCCGGAGAACTTCAAGCGGAGTCCCGATAGGGTTCAAATACGTTGACGGCGGATTTTCAAACGCAGTTTCCCTTTTCGCTAAAAACAACGGAAAGGTGAACCTCGACCCGAACACCTTTGCCGCAGTCGCTGACCTTGAGAAACGGGAGCTAGGGCTTTCAAAAGAGTTCAACCAGGCGGTTTCCCAAGGGAACGTCCAAGGGTTCTTCGATTTCCTCGGAAAGCTCGGATATGACCCAAAGGTCGATATTGTATTCAACCCCGGGCTCGAATATTCAGCAAGGCTTTCGAAAGCGGGGCTTGCGAAAGTTTACGGAGAAAAAGCGGTAGAAGGCGACTGGGAATACATTCCTTTCGCAATGTGGGGCATAAAGACTGGAGCCGTTTCCGCTGAAAATCCCCACTTGATGCCAGTTTCAGTAGAATCTGCCAAAGCGAGCGAGATAATATTCTCAACTCCTGATGCCTATTCGTCCGCAATAAGGGGACAGATTTCCGCAGGAGCAACAAAAAGCCTAATTGAAGACAACAGGGCATATTTCGTAATTGACGAGGCGGACAAGACTGTTGGAAAGCTCCTTGAAAACGTTGCGCCGAACATGACAATTCAGGTCGACAATTCGCACCTCCCATATGTCTATTCCGCTCTAAACGCCCAAGGGGGCCTTCGGCAATTCAAGAAGGAATACTCAAAAGACGGCCTTTCCCCCGAAGCCCAGATTGCGGCGGAAGTGGGGATTGACCCGACTCTTTCGGGGAAGAAACTAAAGACTGCGCTCGAGGCTTTTGTAACCCAGGGGCTTTCGAAGAAGGAAGCTGAGAAGAAGCTTGAGGCAATTGAGGCTGAAATGGTCAAGCGTTCCCCGAAAGCCGGAGGATTGGTTGACTTTTCTTACGCCCTCTCGAAGAGCCTTGATGCTTCAATGCTTGCCGACTATATCGCCCTCGGAAGGTATGATGTTATTGAGAGCGCTCAGAACGGCCTTGAATTCACCGAGAATTTCACAAAGAAACTTGAATCGGCCGGGCTATACGACGCTTCCGCAGTCGGGAAATATGCTCTTGCGAAAGTAATGCTTGAAAACGCGATAGAGAGGAAATTCGCGGAACAGGAGGGGCACTCTGCCCTGGGCGTCCTTGAGACTGTCGACTATTCCGGATATTCCGAATCAGACCTTTCTGAACTTTCCGAGAGAATTGAGAAAGCTCTTCCGACTGCAGTCTACGGCAGGGATTTCGTTTTCGACGAGAATGGGGAGCTAGATGAGAGCAATTCCCCTGGGTTTGTCTCCCTTCTAATGTCTCTTGGAGGCGGGAATGACCCGAAAGAGAACGAGCTTCTCCGAGGCTTCCTCTCTGAGCGAAATGAGGAAGCTGCAAAAGCCCTTGTGACCACAAAGACCTACAACACGAAAGGGAGGAACTACGAGGTTGTCGGAGGAAAAGTCAGGGTAATGCAGGAGGGGAAAATCAAGGGAACGGTTTTCTCTGAAGACACCCAGAACTATCTCGAGGCAATTGAAGGGGTTCCCCTCACAACAACCCAGAGCTTCTCTCCCTATGAGCTTTCCGCCCTGAAAGTTTCGCTTGCTTCAAACCCGTTCGTCGCATTCTCGGCAACTCTTGGGGGCGCAGGAGACACCCTAGACATTCTCGGCTCAACTGACATTGAAGCAGTCCCGACATATGCCGAGGACGGATTTTCAAAGGGAGACTTTTCCCTTGTTGAAGTGAAGGAAGACGGCTCTTTTGTTTCCGCCAAGCCCCGCCAAATAGGGACTGTTGGAAAGGAATTCAGGTATGTCAAATATGCGGAAGACGGGGAAACCGTTTCCGAGAGTAGGTTCGTTCCCAAGGAAGGCGGACTGACAATACTCAACGACAAGAAATCCCACTATTCGGAAATAGCGGACCTCGCAAAGGAGGGGCTCTCGAAAGGAGAGGGCGTTGTTGTTGCGGTTAACACAATACAGAACGCTTCAGAACTCGGAAAAGCGCTCTCGGAGGAGACAAAGGCGAATGTCCGGATTGTCTATGGCCAAGACGCGCTATCGGAAGCGACTGTCTACAAAATGGTCTCTGAGGGAATAACAATTGTTCTTCCCGAAGCAGGACGGGGCGTCAACTTCCCGACAAAGGGGAAACCGATGAGGCTAATTGTCGCGGACGTCCCGCAGAACTCTGTAGAAGAGCACCACCTCCTTAACCGGGTCGCACGGGACAGTCCGGGAGAGGTGTTTCGGGTCTACAACTCGAACGACCCGATGATATCTGACAGGTTCAGGAAGTTTGCAGATGTCCAAACAAGGGAAGACATGATAGAGTCTTTCAACAATCTTTTCATAGGCGCCCTGGAAAAGAATATGCAAACAGCGACGGCCTATTTCGCGGACTCTTTGAAGAAGCAGACTGCCTTCTCAAACGAGCGGGCGAAAACATCCCTCGAATACCTTGAGATGAGGGCTGATGTCGCAAGAATGCCGGAGACGGAGCTTCGGGAATATGCGACTAGAATGGTTTCCGAATCAGTCTCAGGAATGATAGAATCCGCAAGAAAAGGCGGATATGTCGACCCTGTGGTTGCATCGAGGAAGCTCGCCCAGGTCCTTCCCGGAAGCGAGGAACACTGGACTGAAGTAATGGAGAATGCTGCTTATGCCGGAGCGAGAAAGGGCAACTTTGGGGCAAGCGTCCCAGAAGAAGCGCTCTTGTCCGATGTCTCGAAGATATACGGAGAGACCCTTGCGTCCCTTCCGGAGAAAGAGCTTCGGACAGCAATACTCCGGGAAACTGATGCGAGAATCGGCCTTGCGAGCTATTCAACAAGGCAGTCTTCCGGCCGGCCGGGGCAAGTAGCCTTCGAGACTGGCGAACTCTACGGGCAAGTCGGAAGGGCTGTAACGAACTATGTTTTCGGAAAAGCCCTGGAAACCGGGCGGTTCGGAAAGTGATTTTGGCAGAGGAATATTTCTTTCCCGTGCGAGAGCACTGGAGCCGGTCAGTATCGGGTCACCTTTCCAGATGCCCCGAGAGTTTAGACTGCAAGAACACAACTTTGCCCGGCGGGCCGGTCAGTATCGGGTCACCTTTCCAGATGCCCCGAGAGTTTAGACTGC
>Ga0116204_1000575_pt1 | contig 20993 bp, 11 predicted proteins | sample LakKivwa52mmetaG_FD_94481 | JGI IMG/M metagenome (GOLD analysis project Ga0116204, IMG submission 94481) | Anoxic lake water microbial communities from Lake Kivu, Rwanda to study Microbial Dark Matter (Phase II) - Lake Kivu water 52m metaG | ecosystem: Environmental > Aquatic > Freshwater > Lake... | reverse complement strand
GGAAGCACGATGATCGCGTTGTTGCCGCCGAGTTCGAGCAGCGTTCGCCCAAGTCTCGCGCCGACGACTTGCGCGACGCGCCGCCCCATACGGCAGGAGCCCGTGGCGCTGATGAGTGGCAAGCGCCGATCAGCAAGCATCGGTTCGCCCACCTCGTCATCGCGTCCGATCACAAGCGAGAACACATCGGCGGGATCGACATCCGTGGGCCGGAAAATGTCTTGCTGCGACATGACTCTGCGCGCAGCTTCGTTCGATGCGATCGCCACGAGTGGCGTCAGCAGGCTTGGCTTCCACAGGCATGCGTTCCCGCAGGTGGCTGCAACGATCGCGTTCCATGCCCACACGGCGCATGGGAAGTTGAACGCAGTGATGATGCCGATCGTTCCGAGCGGATGCCACTGTTCGTACATGCGGTGGCTCGCGCGTTCGCTGTGCATCGAGAGTCCGTAAAGCTGCCGTGACAGCCCCACGCAGAAGTCCGCGATGTCCACGGCCTCCTGCACTTCGCCAAGACCTTCGGCGCGGATCTTTCCCATCTCGAGCGACACCAGCTCGCCGAGAGGTTCCTTCAGTCTGCGGAACTCCTCGCCAATGCGGCGGATGATCTCGCCGCGCTGGGGTGCGGGCAGGGTGCGCCACGCGGCGAATGCGCGGTCGCATCGCTCGATGGCGGCATTCAATTCCTCGCGCGTCTGCAGGCGCACTCCGGCGATCGGCGCTCCCGTGGCGGGGTTGTGTGTGACGACAACTGCAGCGTTCTGCGCGTCTGGCGCGACGATCAAAGGGTGCTTGGCAATGCCAAGCTGATCGAGAAGCGCGTGCGGCTTGAAGACCTGCTGCGCGCTCATGGGGCCTTGGGGGCAGGAGTCGTCGGGGTGCTCGGCGCTGTCGTTTGGTTGGATGCTGCCGATGCGTCAGGTTTCAGCGTCGGGGCATCGGCCGCGGGCGCGCCAGGGAGAATCTCCACCTTTTCAATCACGACCTGCGTCTTCGGGACATCCGCCATGCCATCGCTCCGTCCTGTTGGCGTCGCTGCGATTGCGTCCACCACATCCATGCCGCGAACGACTTTGCCGAAGACTGCATAGGCGGCGCCTCCGCGTGGCTGATCGAGCATGGCATTGTCGACTGTATTGATGAAGAACTGACTGGTCGCGCTATTGGGAGCATTCGTGCGCGCCATGGAGATCGTGCCGCGGGCATTCTTCAAGCCGTTGTTCCACTCATTCTTGATCGGCTCGCGCGTTGGCTTCAGTTTCATGTCGGTTCCATGCCCACCCCCCTGAATCATGAATCCCTTGATCACGCGGTGGAAAATCGTTCCGCTGTAGAAACCGTCCTTCACATAGGTCACGAAGTTCTCCACGGAGATCGGTGCCCTCGCTGCATCGAGTTCGAGGTAGATCGTGCCCTTGCTCGTTGTCATGGCGGCATACACGGGCGCTGCCGTCGGCGGAGCGGCTGGCCCTGGTGTTGGCGAAGGCGCGGGTGCCGCCTGCTGAGCCGCAGCAAGACAGGTCAGGATGAGTGCGCTCAGAGATGCGAGCGGGCGGAGGAAGCGTAGTGAGGTGGTCATGGGCTCTATGGTAGGGACTGCTCCTTGGGAGGAGGCTTGGCCTCGGGGCGTTCTAGCTTCGCTCGCCTACGATTGAAAGGCGATGCTCGCAGTCCGTTGGCTCTACGACCTCTTCAGTTCGGTGCGATTTGGCATCACGCTCCTGGTGCTGCTCTTTTTCTACATGAGTATCGGCAGCGCGGGCGTTGTGTATCCCGTTCACCCGAACCTGTTCCATCCCGACGCGTGGGTTCATGATCAGCTGCGGCAGTGGCGCCCCTTCGAGATGACCGAGTTCGAGTGGTTTCACTGGTGGCCGTTCAACCTGCTCGTTGGGCTGATCGCTGCAAACATGGTTGTGACAACGCTCCGCAGAATCCCCCTGCGAGTGGTGAACCTTGGTGTCTGGATGATCCACACAGGCATCATTGTGCTGATCGTCGGAAGCGTTCACTACTTCAATGCGAAGGTTGAAGGGGACGCGCCCGTGGCGCGGCGAAAGATCGTGCTCGAAGCGGATGGCAGCGACGGCAGCATCGAGTTGCTTGCTGCGCGGGGTGCGCGTGCGGTGATTGGCGAAGGTGCATCGCAGTATTCGGTGGAGGTGGTGGATATCGATCCTGCGTGGATGCTTCGGACGGATGGCAGCGACGGCGAGCCCGCATACAGCGTCACCGTGAGTGTGCAGACTGCCGCGCGCCGCTTCATGCGCCAGTTGATTGCGGGTCGACCGGATCTGACGGAAGATTTGCTGCCGGGGGTCGGTCCGGGGCAGCCGATGCAGCGCGCGGTGAAGGCGACGGGATCCGCTCTCGTGGACGCATCGCTTCGTATGCGACTCGACTACGAGACGCAGGGGTGGTTCTATTTGCGGAACGACCTCGCCAAGGCGTGGGCGATCTATGTGCGACCGGTGGGCAGTTCGGAGTGGACGATGCGGCCGCTCGAAGGGCTGCCGCTTTACAACGACCGCGTGTCGTCGTCGGCGGATGTGCTCGCGGCGGATCCCTCCTCCGCGCCGCTGCGCCCGATGTTGCTGCCCGTTTCACCAGCCGAGGGCGATCCTTTTCCGGATGTGACGATTGCTGTCGATGGTTACTTGCGTTACGCGCAGCTTCGGTCGCTGCTTGTACCGGGTGGCGACAACGCACCTTTCAATCCGACGGCGACGCTCGACATCACTGGAGATCAGGGCGCGGCATCGACCTACCGCCTGATGGCGCTCGACTCGGAGCGTTCGACCGCGGATGACGGACTGCTTCGAATGGCAGCGGTCTCGAGCGAGGCGGAGTTCGAGCGGCTTCTGAGACCTGCGGAGATTCGTGTTCGCGTGCCGGCTGCGGGAGTCGATGTGATGCAGGCCGTACGCGTTCCGAAAGAGGGTGCGGGTGCCGATGCGTTCGTTCCAGTTGGTGATCCCTTGCTCGGCTACGGATACAGGATCCGCGCCGCGCAGGATGACCTTCCTGTGGGTGGTCGCAGCGCGAGCGTGCTGATCATGGATGTGAAGACGCCCAGCGGGATCATTCGTCGGTGGGTCTTCGACGACGCGGCGCTCACACGCGATGTGCCCGCGGGTGATGGCGGGCACGCAATGCCAGTGGAGCCCGATCCTGCGGTGCAGGTCGAGTACACGCCAGGTGGAGGACGCGCGCTGCTGACCCTCGTGGTGGGACCCGATGAGCGCCAGCTTCGGCTGATCGCTGCGTTTGGTGACGCGGTCGGGAAAGCGATGCCGATCGAAGTGGGCGGATCGGTGCGTTTGCCCGCCGGACTGACGGTCGAACTGTCGAGCTACGAGCCGCGTGCTCGGGTGGTGGAGGGTCCTGTGCCGATCCCACTTGAGCAGAGGATTCGCGATGCGCGCGAGATGTTCTCGATGGCGCACATCATCGTGCCTGGTGCGGCACCACTCTGGGTCCGATTCAGTCCCTATGCGTTCGATGACGCGCGTTTTGCGCTTCGTCGGCACCCTTTCCATCCGCAGCGCGTGCGACTTGCGGATGGACGCGAGATGGAAGTCCTCTTTTCGCGGCAGCGGCTTCCGCTCGGGACGGACGTGGCGCTCGAAGAATTCGTGCTTGCGACGCATTCGGGCGGTTACACGGGTGAGAGCGGAACGATCCGCGATTACACCAGTGTGCTCAGATTTCGAGACGCCCCCGACCAGCCATGGAGCGATCCGACGCAAGTCAGCGTGAACGCGCCCGTCGAACATCGTGGTCTCTGGTTCTTTCAGGCGCAGTGGGATCCGCCGGAACCGGTCTCCGCGCGCGATCCGCGCGGCAGTGCTGGACTGAACTACACCGTGTTGGGGGTGGGCAACCGCGAAGGCGTGTGGACGCAGCTCGCTGGCTGCGTGATCGCAGTGGCGGGCATGACCTACGCTTTCTATGTGAAGCCACTTCTGATTCGGCGTCGAACGGAGCGCGCAAAGGAAGCCGCAAAGAAGCGAGTCGCGCTCGCAGGAGCTCTGTCATGATGCGTCATGGCATGCGCGCCGTCTTCTGTGCATTCGCGCTGTTGCTGTCCGGCGCGGCGGAGATCGGCAGCGGGGGGAGCGAACTGGCTGTTGCAACCTTCGAGCAGTCAGTCGATCTGCAGCCACTGGCTGAGCTGGCTGTCCAAAGTGGTGGGCGTATCAAGAGCCTCGGTTCGTTCGCTCAAGGAGAGATGGGATTCATCAGCGGGCCGCGGCTCATCCATGGGCAGTCACCGCTGTTTACCTATTTCGACCTGCTGATCCGACCCGAGGCATACGAGGATGCCGATGTGATCTATGTGAAGGGGGGCTCGGTGCGTCAGCGCATCGCCGATGCAGTGATTCGTGAGGACCCGACGCTGCAAGAGCGGATGCGAGCGTTTCAATCGAGCGGACTCATCTCGGGCTCGCTGCTTCGACGCGAGGGAGTTGCCGCGGTACTGGAGCAGATGCAGGGCGATCTGCTGCGCACGGCCAAGGTGATGGACACTGTCCGTGGCGCACAAATGCTGATGCAAACGGACGCGCTGCTGCGTGGGCTACGGATCGTGCCGCCCGCATCGATGGATGAGAGTCAACGTTGGCATTCGATCAGTGAAGTCATGCTGCTCGCGGCAGACCCGAGCGCGGTGAAGGCGTCGGGGAAAGAGGTGATCCCCATCGCCGGTCTTGATGTCAGTCTGCAGCGGCAGTGCGCGGAGCAGTGGCGCGGCATGGTGGAGGCGTGGATCGATGGGGACGCATCGCGGGTGAACACATCCGCGCGCGCGCTCGCCGCTCTGCTGCCCACACTGAACCCCGCGGCATCGCCCGATCCTGCGCGGCTGCGCTGGGAAGCGTGGTACTTCGCCAACGGCAACCTGTCCTGGATTTGGTTGGTCTATGCGCTGAGCGTGATCCTGCTGCTGCTCGCGGTCGTGTACAGATGGCCTCGCGCGAGAAGCGCAGGGCTTGCGGTGTTCGCGGTTGCGTTCCTTCTGCAGACGGTTGCGCTCGCACTGCGCTGGTGGATCTCCGCGCGCTTTCCAAACAGCAACATGTTTGAGGCGGTCACGACATCCGCATGGTTTGGCGGTTGTGCTGCGGTGATTTTGGAAGTCGCGCTGCGCAAACGGGCGGTGGCTGGTCTCATCGCGCTGGCGAGCGCGTTTTCGAGCGCCGTGGCCCTGATGTCGGCGCACTTCTTGCCCGTGCAACTGAACGCGCAGATTGGCAACATGATGCCGGTGCTGCACGATGTGTGGCTGTACATCCACACGAATGTGATCATCTTTTCGTACTGTTTGATCTTCATGGCGGCGGTCTCTGCTGGGCTGTATCTCGCCTATCGCGCGCTTGGCGGGAAGCGCGTGCATGCCTCGGTGGGCGGCGTTGCGGCACTCTCACCAGAGGGCATGGGTGGGCTTCGCAGTGAGCGCACGGGTGAAGTACTCGATGGAGTGACAATGCTTCTGATGAAGCTGTCATTCGTGCTGCTTTGGGCAGGGATCGCGATGGGCGCGATCTGGGCGGATCACTCCTGGGGCAGACCTTGGGGCTGGGATCCGAAGGAAGTCTTCGCGCTGAACACCTTCGTGGTGTTCGCCGTTCTCGTGCATGTGCGTTACCGATCGCTCGACAAGGGGCTGTGGACAGCGCTGCTCGCGGTGGTGGGCGCCGCGGTGATGCTGTTCAACTGGATCGTGATCAATTTCGTGATCACGGGACTGCACTCCTACGCGTGACCCGCTCGTCCTGCGGCTGCTTTCGATGGTCGGGTGGGACGCTTGAGTCTCGCCGCCGAATCCGCCTGCTTCAACCCCTCTGTGGATGCGGCTGACGCGGTCCGTGCGATTTCACCTCCGTACACGGCACTGTCGCCAAGTTCTTCCGCGATGCGCAGGAGCTGGTTGTACTTCGCGGTTCGGTCGGACCTGCACGGTGCCCCCGTCTTGATCTGTCCGCAGTTGGTCGCCACGGCGAGATCTGCGATGGTGGTGTCCTCCGTCTCGCCGGAACGGTGAGAAAGGATCGCGCGATAGCCAGCAGTGTGAGCGGTGCGCACCGCGTCAAGCGTCTCGCTGAGCGTTCCAATCTGATTCACTTTCACCAGAATCGCGTTCGCGCAGCCCTCTTGGATCCCGCGGCGAAGGAAACTTGGATTGGTGACGAAGAGATCATCTCCCACGAGTTGGACGCGCTTTCCGAGCGTGTCCGTGAGCGCCTTCCAACCCGCCCAGTCGTTCTCGGCAAGTCCGTCCTCGATCGAACGGATCGGCCACTTGGAGCACCAAGTCTCCCACATTCGAATCATCTCATCGCTGCCGACCACGCGGCGCGGATCGCTCTTGAAGAAGCAGTAGCCCTTGGAACCCTTCTCGGTCGCCGCGTTGGCGAGTTCGCTCGTGGCGGGGTCGAGGCAGATCACGATCTGCCGTCCGAGGTCGTAGCCCGCTGCCTCGACGGCGCGCGCGATCAGTTCAAGTGCTTCCTCGTTCCGCGCAAGATTCGGTGCGAAGCCGCCCTCGTCGCCCACGCTGGTCGAAAGATGCGCGTCGTGCAGCACGCGCTTGAGTGCATGAAAAATCTCGACACCCGCGCGGAGCGCCTCGCCGAAATTGTCGAAGCCCCAGGGCTGCACCATGAACTCCTGAAAGTCGACCGTGTTGTCGGCATGCTTGCCGCCGTTGAGGATGTTGAGCATCGGCGCGGGCAGTGTGCGTGCATGAGTGCCGCCGACATATCGGTACAGCGGCTGCTCCGTGGCGGTCGCCGCGGCGTGCGCAACAGCAAGGCTCGTGGCAAGCGTGGCATTGGCTCCAAGTTTTCCCTTGTTGGGCGTGCCATCGATTTCGCACAGCAGGCGATCAATGCTCTCCTGGGTTCGCGCATCGGCGCCGAGTAGTTCGGGAGCAATCAGCGCGTGAATGTTCTCCACAGCAGTGATGACACCCTTGCCCAGCCAACGACTGCGATCACCATCTCGCAGCTCGACTGCCTCGTGTTCGCCTGTGGATGCACCACTCGGCACGGCCGCGCGACCAACGGCACCTCCTTCGAGCCGTACTTCGCACTCCACGGTTGGCTGACCTCGGGAGTCGATGATCTGACGAGCGGTGATGTCTTCGATGGTGAAGGGCATGCAAACAGTCTAATCGCAGCGCGCGTCAATTCGCGCGCGCGGCGGCGATGAAGGCGCGGATCAGCCCGTGGTCTTTCACGCCACGCGCCGACTCCACGCCGCTCGACACGTCGACGCCCGCGGGGCGCACCCGTTGCACCGCGGCCGCCACCGAGTCTGGGGTCAGTCCGCCCGCAAGCAGAAGCGGCTTTCGCAGCCGCTCTTGCAGCGCGGCGATCTGATCGAGCATGCCATCGGCGTGTGCTTCCCCACTTCCTGAATCGCGTCCATCGAACAGCAGCGCATCCACGAAGGGGACTTCATTCCATGCGAGGAGACCGTTGATGTCCGACACTGCTGCGATTCGCGCGGGCGCAGCCTGATGATGCGCGGACGCGCCGTCTCGCCATGCTGCGGCAGCCTTCGACGCAGCATCCGCATGCAGTTGAACGCATCCGCTCCACCCACGCGTTGGCCAACCAGCCCAGAACTCGTTGCGTGCCACCGCCACGGCGAGCACATGCGGCGGCAATGATGCGGCGAGGGATTCGGCTTCATCGATGGCGAGTGTGCGGGGGCTTCCAACCGCAAGCACAAAGCCAACGGCGTCAGCGCCCGCATCGCAGCAGACATGCAGTGCCTTTGCGTCCCGAAGGCCGCAAATCTTGATGAAGGTCCGGCCATCGCGGCGCAGCGCATGATGTCGGCTGGGTTCTTTCACGCGCTGCCGCCAAGAGTCGGGAGGGCAAGTTCGGCACGCAGAGCCTCGGCCTGTTGGCGAAGCGCCGTGGTGCAGGGGCGCGAGCGCGTGAGCAGCGCGTCGATCATCTGTTGCGCGCGCACGCGATCGCCAAGATGACGCGCCATGGTGAGCGCTGCCATGACCAGAGCGCCATCCGCCTCCGCATGATCCGGCGCGCGCGCTGCGATGCGTTCCCAGCCTGCTGCCGCACGGGAGAAGTCGCCGCGCTCGAACGCGCTGCTCGCATCATGAAAGGCGCGGCGAACATCTGAATCGTTCCACGCGCGCAGCATCGGCTCCTCACGGGGAGAGTCGGCGCGTGCCGCGTTCGCGGTTGCGTTCCCGCCACCGAGCCCTGCACCCGCCTCGCGAGTCCACGGACTGCTTTGGCGGAAAGCATCCGCCATCGCGCGGCGGCGACGCCACTGGCGCAGAAGGAAAAAGAGATCGAACTCGCTTCGCGCAATCAGGCCCGTGCGAAGCAGCAGGAGCATCGTGCCGATGCCGAACGCGTATCCAGCGAGGTGCGCGATGTACGCCACGCGCGCTCCGGAGCCGAGGAATGAACCCATCTGCCCAACAAGGTCGATCACGGCGAAGAGGATCACGGCGGCAAGGCCACTGATTTCGATCACACTGAAGAACACCAAGAGGCGAACTCGCGCGCGCGGGCACAGCGCCGCGAATGCGCCCGTCACGGCGGCGACCGCACCACTCGCGCCGATCATCGGGGCGCGCGAAAAAAGCCACTGCCCGAGCGCCGCCACGATGCAGCCGCCGAGATACAGCAGCGCAAAGCCCACATGCCCGAGGCGTCCCTCCACAGCGCGTCCAAAGATGAACAGAAACAACATGTTGAAGCCGACATGTGCGAGACCCGATGGATCGTGAAGAAACGCATAGCTGACGAGCGTCCAAGGGCGTTCCGCGACCGCTGATGCGGAGGGCAGGAAGACACCCCAAGAAATGGTTGAATCTGCCATCGAACCGCCCCCCCGCAGGGAGGTGCCAACCGCCACAAAAACGATGAGGTTGATGACCACGATCGCCGTGGTGACCCATGGCGAAATTTGACTTTGTCGATCGACTGCAAGGGGTATCATTTTCGACTCACCCCAAAGGATAGAACCCAATGCCACTGACCGTCGATAAGGGACTCGCCAACACCATTGCCGCCGATACTCGACTTTCGTTCATCGATGGAGCGAAGGGCATTCTGGAGTACTGCGGGTACGACATCGATTCGCTCGCGCGCAACACGACCTTCGAGGAAGTCACGTGGCTGCTTTGGAACGGATCGCTCCCCACAAGTGCGCAACTGCAGTCGCTTGAGAAGGAACTGCGCGCCGAGTACGCGTTGGACCCGCGTGTGTTGGATCTGCTCCGCACCATTCCGCGAACGGCTGCACCGATGGACGCGCTTCGGACGCTTGTCTCTGCGCTCGCTCATTTCGACACCGAGGCGGATGACGCGTCGCCCGCGGCGAATCGACGCAAGTCCCTTCGACTCGTGTCGAAAACGCCAACGCTGATCGCGGCGTTCGACCGCTTTCGAAAGGGAAAGCCCATTGTGGGGCCGGACGCGACACTGAGCATCGCGCAGAACTTCCTTTGGATGCTGACGGGTCAGCGCCCCACGGACGCCATGAGCCGCGCGCTCGATGTCTGTCTCGTGCTGCACGCTGATCATGGACTGAACGCTTCGACCTTCGCCGCTCGCGTGACGATCGCCACACAGAGCGACATGTATTCGGCCGCCACAACGGCGATCGGCACACTGAAGGGGCCGCTGCATGGCGGTGCCAATCAGGAAGTGATGGAGATGCTTCTCGAAATCGGTTCGCTCGAGAAGACCGAGCCCTACATCGTCGGGAAACTTGCGCGCAAGGAGCGCATCATGGGCTTCGGTCACCGCGTCTACAAGGCGTATGACCCGCGAGCGACCTACCTCAAGACGTTCGCCAAGCAAGTGGCGACGGATACGGGCAACCTGGCGCTGTACGAGATGAGCCGCCGCATCGAGGAGATCGTTCTGGCGCAGCCGAACATTCGCGAGAAGGGGATCTTCCCCAATGTGGACTTTTACTCGGCGACCACCTACTACTCGCTTGGTCTTGATCTCGATCTGTTCACATGCATGTTCGCCGCGAGCCGTATGTCGGGCTGGACGGGACACTGCATCGAACAGTTGGCAGCCAACAAACTCATCCGTCCGCATGCGGATTACTTGGGGCCGCATGGCCTCGAGTTCGTCCCGCGCAATCAGCGTGAAGAAACGGTGAGCACTTCACCCTCGGTCAGCGGCACCATGTCTGTGACTGCCTGATCGAAGTTGTCCTCCATGTGCACAAGGCGGATCTTCTTCCGCAGTTCTGGTGCAAGGGAGTTGAGGCACTCGATTGGCGTGTGGACGCGCGATTCGCTCGTCTCATGCACAATGACATTCGCGCTCGCGAGCCAGTCGACATGAGCAGGATCGAATCGGGTGTCGCCGCTCCAACCGAGCGTGGCGCCGCCGCGTGAGATGCGGTAGCCGCAGCCGGGGATCAAATGCTCCGCGGGGCGCGCCTCGACATCGAAGTCCGCCACGCGTGTCGGAACGCCCACAGGCATGACGCGGAGATCGAAGTAATCCGCCAACTTCATCGCACCGTTCTGATCCATGGCAGGTCCGAGGCGCTCCCACAAGCGGCGCGCGACCGGTTCGATGGTGTGTAATCGGGGGGTTGAACCGAGTCCGTTCAGCTTGGCGATCCAGCGCTTCCAACCGATTGTTTCCAAACCGTTCACATGATCGCCGTGGAGATGGGTGACAAGAATGTCGGTTATTCGCATGGCATCGAGCACGCGTCCACTTCGTTTGGATGCGTGAGCAAGCGCGTGCAGGATTGCGTCGGGGCAGTCGATCAACACGATGCCATCTCGCCAAGGCAGCGCTGCAGATGAGCCAAAGTGCATCTCTGACAGTGCGCTCCCGGTCCCAAGAATGATGGCTTCGAAACTCACGTCGGAGGTAGGATAGCCTTCGACTTGGAGCAGAGGGATGGACGGTCATCTCGACGATCTGCACGATGGTGGTGCCAACCTTCCAACATCGCTTGCTTCGTGCTCGGCATGTAGGTGTCGTCATGTTGGTTCTGTTGGTGTGGGGAGTCTCGTCCTCGCCAGTCGCCGCACAAGGATCAGATACCGGGGCCCTTCGTTCCGCGGAGAATCTCCAGCGTCAACTGAACCAAGAGGACGCGGAAATGAGACAGGCGTACTACGCCAATGCCCCGATCTCGGAGCGATTGAGCATCGAGTACGGAGGCACCTTCCGATACGCCTTCAACATCATCGATACCGCGCAGAGTCAGGAGACCTACCAGCAGATCTACGACCTGCGGCTCTTCACTTCGATCGAACTCGATGGCGCGCACCGATTCTTCGGCAGGTTGCGCTTCCAGTACAACCAGTGGGACTTTCGCGGGACACGCGCGATCGGTCCCGATTACGACGATGTCGGCTGGCAGAATCCGATCGGTGAAATCTATTGGTACGAGTTCAATCTCGCTGGCATGATCCGCGCACAGACCGGCAACAAGCCCGATTACAACTTTGTCGCGAAGGTGGGGCGGCAGTACGTGATCTGGGGTCAGGGTGCTGCACTCAGCAACTACATGTACGCGGGGATCTTTGATTTCTCCTGGCGCGACTGGAAGGCGACGGCACTGATTGGCGTCACCAGCGGGAATGACACCATCGATTGGGACCTTTCACGCCCGGGCTATGACACCGATACGCAGCGGCTGTTCTACGGCGGGAAGTTGGAGTACTCGGGTTTCGCCGGTCACCGTCCCTATGTCTATCTGCTCGCACAGAAGGACTTGAACGAAGGTCAGGTTGCGCTGCTGCCCGCAGCGCTTCCAACGATCCCGACGACGTTCAACTATGACTCGAGCTATGTCGGGCTCGGAAGCAACGGATCGCTCGGCGCCGATCTGGTGTACCGCGCAGAGTGCATGTACGAGTATGGCACCACGCTCTCCGATCCGCTGCCCCGCGATGGAACGCTGAATCCAGTTCCACAACAGAATGCGACGATCTCCGCCGCGGCGGGGGTCGGCGGATTGACATGGCTCGGGAGAGATCCTGCCGACACACGAATCGACTTTCAGATCGTCGCCGGCAGCGGTTCGCCCGACCGTCTGGACGCCGGCAACACCTTCGGAGGCATCGCACCTGGTGCAGTCGACACATCTTTCAACTCGCTCGGGTATGTCAACACCGGCCTTGTGCTCTCTCCTGACTTCGCAAATCTGCTCTGCCCATCACTCGGCTTCAGCACAAGTCCCTTTCCAGGCGGAGGGATCTTCGAGAATTTTCGCGTCGGTGTCACAGGGTTTCTCTTTGGGCGCATTCTCTCGAACGCACCCCTGTCGTTTCAGACGCAGCCAGGCGGCACGAACTACGTCGGTGGTGAAGTCGACTTCAGCCTCGAGTGGCGACTCCTCAGCGATCTTGATCTGAGTTTCAAGTACGGCATCTTCATGCCAAACCAGTCCGCGTTCTTTCCGTCGCAGTCAGGAACGCGCGACTTTGTGTATGTCGGAGGCACCTTTGCGTTCTGAAGCGTGGATCCTTGCTGCGCTCGTCGGACTTGGGTCGGCAGTCGGCTGTGAGAGACAGTTGACAACCACCTCTGTTGTCGAGCGTTACGGCACGCCCGATGAGGAAGTCGAGTTCTTCGAGGAGTTGAAGGACTTGCCGCTCGTGAGCAACGAGGATGCGCTCCATGCGCTTTTCCTGCTGTCCGATGGGGAGGATCATTGGGGCACTTACGCGGAGCGAGTCGCCGAGGCGAAGCGGCGAAAGTGGGTGCCGACTGGGTTTGATGAGCCATCAACAGAAAGTGCGGAGGTGGGTTGGATCGCGACCGCCGGTTGCAGGATCGCCAAAGTGGATGGCGGTATCAATATGCGGATTTGGGGGCCGATTCCGCGGTACGCCGTTCGGGAACTGCGGAACGAGGGGATTCTGGTGGGCAAACAAGACGGAATGAGTTTTACGGGTGCGGAATTCGTGGACTTCTTGACTCGACTGGCGCGAAACACAAACTTGCAGGGTGCCTCCGCTCTCGCGCAGGCAGCGGCCGCAGGGGATGCAACAACATCCTCCGCGAAGCGGTTGCTGCCTCCAACGGGGCGGTTCGAGTGAAGGATCGATGATCAAGCACAAGGAGGAGTCGTGGCAGTGAACAGAAACAGATCATTTATCTCGTGCAGCGGAGGCGCGGTGTTGACGCTCGCCTGCGTGGTGGCTTCCGTGGGCGCGGTGCCCGGATCGATGCAGGCCGCGCCAGCGCAGCAGCCTGCAGCGCCGAGTCAGGCAATCGAGATCCGTGTGATCGAACGAGAAGGTCGGGTGAAGTGGCGTAGCAGCAGCGCGACACCGTGGAAGGATGCAAAGCAAGCAGAGATCAACGATGTGCTGCCGCCGGGTAGCGAAGTGTCCACGGGAGCCAAGGCCCGCTGCACTCTGAACTTTGTACTCAAGGGTTGGAAGGCGGGGGAGACGCCTCATGCCACGGCGGTCGTCGACAGCAATTCGGACTTCTCGATTCCCACCTGTGAACTGGTGCAGGAGGCTGATGGTGATGTCTTCAAGGCCATTGCAAAGATCCAGGTGGGTACGACGGGCATCAAGGTCAATCGAATCAGCGCAAGGAATGACTTCAATGTTGTCGTACCCGATGGCACACTCGCCGTTCGTGGTACGGGATTCACGATCAACACCGGACCGATGGGGGGTACGGAAGTCACTGGCGTTCCCGGAAATGCCATCGCTGCAATCCAATTGAAGTACGCGGCAATCAGCACGCCAGTCGTTCTTTCGGGTGGTGGTGGTGAGGCCAAGAGTTCATCCGAGACACCCGAGCCAGCGACCAACTCGCTCATCACATCGATCGGTGCGCCGCCAGTTGCAGGTACGGTGGCGAGCGCTGCGGAGGCACTCCAATCAGCGGTTGTCGGAACAACTCAGGCGCCAGTGATTCAGCAGATCACCGCAACGGTGGCGGGGGTTGCGCAGACTGCTGCTGAGGCATCCTCGGTGCAGTCTGGGCAAGACGGCAGCAGTTCTGGGAACGGTGTTCTTGCGCTGTTTGCCGATTTGAACCGAACCGCAGAGCGTGTGGCGGACGCGGCGGCTGGGGCCGATGGAACGGCGTCCCGTTTGGCAACTGCGGCACAGGCGCTGCTGGCCGCGCAGGAGGCGCTCTCCGACACCCGAAATCGAATCCTCGACTTCCAGGTGGCAGAGCAAGCTGTGCTCGATGCATCGTCTGATGTTGGCGTGTTGCTGGAACTGACGCTGCAGGCGAGTGCCGCATCTGAAGCGAGCCGAGCAGACTCGCTCGACGCGGCGCGCGCCGCCTTTGATTCCTTTAGCGATCAAGATGGCGCCGGATCGGGCGACTTTGCGGATCTTGCGGCGGTTCGTGCAGCGAGTGCCGCATCGTCCGCGAGCGAAGCATCATTTGGTGCCGATGTCGCTGATCAGGTTCTGCAAGTCACGCTCGACCGTCTTGCTCTTGCCATTGCGGCACGGGGCAATGTCGATGCAGCCGCGGGGCGCGCTGGTGATGCAGGTGCCGCCGCCGAACAAGCCCTCAACGAGGGAACCGCGTTCCGTGATCTTGTCGTTGCCGCAATCGCCGACATTGAGTCGATCTTCTCGCGCCGACCGCTCGATGGGATTCGCAGTGGACTCTTGGTCGCACTCGACCGACTGGTGGTGGCAGAGGAGCGCCTGCTCGCAGCTCAGCCGCTTCGAGATGAGGCAATCCAGGCGGCATTGACGGCTCAGGAAGAGGCCGCAGGCGCCGTTCTTGCTGCGGCTGAGTTGGCCGCGCAGGAAGCGGCTGATCGCGCCCAAGCGGCGAATGACTCGGCAGCGGCAGCGGTGGCAGCAACGGCTGATCTTGGACAGGGAATCGAGTCGCTAACCGCAGCGATCGGGGCGATGCTGAGTGCTCGGGATGAACGCGAAGGTGCCGATGCCGAGCGCGCGGCAGCGGAAGCTCTGCGGGAAGTTGCATCCGCCCGCGCTGCGGAAGCGCAGGCGCAGATCGATGTTCACATCGCAGCGGCGCAAGGCGCATCCGATGCGGCCGTTGCCGCAAGTACGGCATTGGCTGAAGCACTTGGTCACTTGGATCAGGCATTCGAGAATGCTGGAATCACGAGTACCGCCGTTGAAAACTGCCTTGCGGCGCTGCAGGAGGCACAGCCTGATCTCGGAGCGGCGGGCGGATTCGCAGTGGAAGCTCGCCAGGCCGCTGAAGCCACTCGAGGAAACGCACTCGATGCGCGCTCGGCATCCGATCGAGCCGGTGAGGCTGCCGACTCCGCGCTTGCGACAGGGCAGGAGTCGATTGGCGCCCGCAGCGTGTACGCGCAGCGGATAGCTGCGATCCGTCAGGTCATTGTGAACGCACAGGACCGCGCAGAGGCTGCGGCCGGTCACGCGCTCGACGCCTCAACTGCGGCCGTGTCCGCCGAGTCGTCGGGCAGCGCGTTCGCTGCTCAGTTTGCAGACCCCTTGGACCCACAGTCTTCAGCATCCGCCGCGGCTGCCGCAGCTTTGAACGCTGTCGCGCGTGCCTTGACCATTGCCGCGGAGGCACAGGACTTCGCGGACCAAGCGGTTGCATCGGTCGGAGGGGCTCAGGCCGCGCTTGATTCCGTGCTTGATCCTTTCGGAGCAGAGGTCGACTTCACATCGTCCGAGGAGGACATCGAAACCGCGGTGTCGTCTGCGGCACAGGCAAGTGACGCTGCTGGAGAGGCTGAGCAGCTCGCTGCCGTTGCTGACGCGGAGGCAGCGACGGCCGAGGCCGCAGTCGATGCGGCTTCAGGAGCCGGTTTCGCAGCTGCGTTCGCGTCCACCACCGCAGTTCGCGCAGACGAGAGCAACCGTTTGGCTTCGGATGCCTTGGACATTCTCGATCAACTTGACCAGGGTTCACAGGAGTTGGAGGAACAAATTGGACTGGCTCAAGCTGCCGCAGATGATGCGTCATCGGCACAGTCTGGTTTGAGTCAGCTCCTGACGGCCTTTGACGCTGAGATGGCTGCGCTGCTGAGTGCGATCGATGAACGATCACTCGCGACGGCCGAGTCAGTTCTCGCGGAAGTGGGCGGACCCTCGGACGATGCGAATGTTGCGGAGTTTGTCGACGCCGCCACCGAGTCCGCATCCACTGCCTTGGCGGCTGCGCAGGCGGCGGAGACATTTGCACTTCCGCTGTCGGAACAGTTCGCTTTGGCCCAAGATCTTGCGGCGCAGGCGGGGGTGGAAGCAGGGGCTGCCGCGACCGAAGCGGACCAAGCCTCGGCAGCGGCAGCATCCGCTGCCGCCGCAACTGGAGCAGCAGGCACCTTCGCGAACCTTGCGCAACTCGGGGGGAGCGACTTGGGAGATGCACTCGATCTGCTCGTCGCACGATCCGCCGCGTTCGCTGACGCTGCAGCGACCAGCGCGAGTGAAGCGGGCAGTGCGGCGTCCGCTGCGGCGGATGCCACAGACGGACTTGGAGTCCGGATCGGCTCTTTCGCGCTTGCCTCGAGCGCGCCGGCGTTGCAGGCGGCACAGTCGGCCCTTGATTCGCTGCAGTCAGTCCTGGGCGCTGCGGATCGTCGGTCGTCGACCCTTGATGCAGCCGCTGCGACAGTCTTCACGCTTGAGCTGAGCCTTGAGGCATCGCACATCGCGAACGGTCTGGTGTTGGGCGCGGAATCCATCGGCGATGCTTCGGCTGACTTCAACTTCTTCGTCGAGGCACACGAGGGCGTATCACTGACTGCTGTCGAGCGTGTCGCGGACGCGCGGGCAGAACTCGGCGGCGCAACCGAGTCGCGCGAGTCTGCGCAAGCGCACTTTCAAGGTCTTGAGTCTGCGTTCGACGAGATGCTTTTCGCACTGCAGGGACAAGGCAGTCTGATGATTCCAGACCCCGAGGCGGGAGCAGCACTGGCAATGCAAGTCGGTGCTCTCTCAGGTGAAGTGATGGCAGCTGTGGAGTCTGCACAGATAGCGACTGCATCCGCGCAGGGGTTTGCAGAGCAAGGGGGTGCGCTTGCCCAAGATGGACTGTCGCTTGAGATCGCAGCTCGAGCGATTGACTTGGCAGTAGGCGGCGCGACGGGCACGGGCGGTGCAGTGGGCGATCTGCAAGCGGGCACATCTGTGGTCCAAGGACTCGCGGATGCTGCTGTGCACGCTGCCGCCGTTGCGCAGAATGCCGCAGAGGGTGCTGGATCTTCGGTGGCGCTGGCGCTCGCGGATCGCGCGGCGCTCTTGGCTGGTGAGGCAATCGCGCGAGCCCTTGATGCCACCAATCGATTGCAGATCGCATCAGCCCAAGCTGATCAGATGCGGCAGACAGTCTCGCAGCAGAATTGGAACGCCGCAGCCCAAGCTGTCGCGGCACTTGGTGGTGAGGTGGGAGCCGCGGAGCAACAGCTGCAGCAGGCGCAGTTCACAGCGCTTCAGGCTTCTCAGTACGGAGCACTTGCACAGGTTGCAGTCGGTTCTGTTTTTGAGGCTCGCGCCGCTGCTGAAGCCGCTGAGGAAACTGAGTTCAGTCACATGGGTGCGGTGTTTGCGCGCGGGGCAGCGGCAGGTGCCATCGCCAACCATGACTCCGCTCTCGCTGCGGTCGATGGGCTTGTGTCGTCCTCTGCGGTGACGCTTGAAACGGCGTGGGACCAATCTGATATCGCGGTCTTCCAGTCTGAGGTTGCCAACCTCCGGTTCATTGACACGCAGGCAGCGTTCCAATCGTTCGACTCTGTAGGTGTATCGTTGAATGCGGGACTTTCGCAATCTGCTGCCGATGCCAGCACCGTTGCCGCTGGGTTGAGCAATCAAGCCGCGGTCGCGACGCGCACATTTGGGGACCAAGCCATTGTGCATGCCGAGCAGTCCGCTCTTGCCGCACAGCAGTATGTCGGCGCCGTTTCTCTGGCGGATTCTTTCGCAGCGAGCGCCGTGCAGTCTTTCGGTAACGCCGATGGAGCTGCGGAGCGGTCGAGCGGATTTGCCGAGGCGGCGGCTGCTTTGGCGGCGCAGCTTGGCACTCTGCGCGCGGGGAGCGCATCCGATATCGCGGCAGCAGCGCGCGACCACGCCGTCTTGCAGGCGCAGCAGGCAGCGCAGTCGCGTGACTCGGCCCTCGCTGCGGCACAGAGCGCGCGTTTCATGGGGGAGCGCGTCTTCTTCACAGTCACCGCAGAGCGTGCAGCTTTGGTCGTTCAGCGCGCCAATGAGGCGCGCGTGGCGGCAGACATCGCGATCGCAGCTGCAGATCGCGCGCAGAGTGATGCCGCCGCTGCTGCCGCATTGGTGGGGCAGTCGGGTGGGGGCATCGTGATCTCTCCTGGAGAACCTGGTAGCGCCGGTGGTCAGTGACAAGTCGAGTGTTGCGTGATTGTCAGGGGGGATGGATACTGCCCTCATGCGGCAGTTCTCTTGGTTGGCGGTCGCGGTCGGGTTGGCAACGACCATGTTGGTCTGGCTTGCTGCTGTGCTCGGACTGTTCGGAAATGTCGAGTTGGCGAGCGCTGATTGGCGCTACCGACACGCGCGCACAGAACCAGTCCCGCTGTCCGAAGACCTTGCACTTGTGGTGATTGACGACACTTCTCTTGAGACCTTTGGACGGTGGCCTTGGTCGCGCAAAAAGATCGCTGAGGCGATCGAGGAACTGCACTACCTTGGCGTCAAGACGCTGGCGCTTGATATCCAGTTCAGCGAGCCCGAACCAGGTGCTGACGATGAACTTGGCGCGGCCGTTGCAAAGATTCCAACGGTGGTGGGATTCGATGTTTCAAGGCGATGGGTGCCAGGCTCGGAGTGGTTGACCTCCGAGGGAGATGGGCAACAGCGTGCGATTCTCGCGGCACTGAGCGGCAACATCGAGAAACCGATGGACGAGATCGTCAAGGAGTCGCAACTCGCGGCGATGCTGGAGGATGACTACCGCGTGCACGCAGTATGGTTCAAGCAACTCGCCGTGTGGCAGTTCATTTGGGGGGAGTTCGGAAGGTCGGGCAATGTGCCGTCGTTGGAGACCGTGGCTGCGAGCCTTCGGGGTGGTCGGGTCGACCCGGAACTTTCGGTCGGCGACCGAGAGATGGTCGAGCAACTGTTGCGTCATGCGCACAGTTGGGTGAGTCTGCGGGATGAAATTTCGGATCATGGCGATCGACAGATCCCGCTCGGCGGTCACACACAGGTTCCGCCGATACCGCAGTTGGCACAGTCAGCCCATGCGCTTGGTGTCTTGACCAACGTCGACAGTCCCATAGACACCGATGATGACAAACGTCGTACGCCCGTGGATTGGCAAGTGCCCGGTGGTCACGCTTACCAGATTGGGATTGTCGCTGCTGCCGCGCACAGAGGCTTGAAAGCCACCGACATTGTCTGCACCGAGAGCGAGGTGCGTGTTGGGGAGAGGGCACTCCCGCTTCGCGAGCGCATCCTGTACATCGATTGGCCCACATCGACATTCGATGGGGAGTTTGCCAAGTGGACACAATCAGGCATGTCGGGCTCGGAGCGCCCTGCAGTGTCGATTGGCAAGCTGCTCGATGTGCGCGATGGGCGTCGGCAACACTTGGACAATTGCAAGAATCGCGATGCGCTCAAGGCAACGCTCACCCGCGACATCGCCGACTTGCAGACTCCACAGATTCAGTCGAGTGATGACAACTTCCGCGCTGCCGTGGAAGACATGCGTATGGATCTTGAGGGAGAAGCACGAAAGAACGCAGGCACGTTCCTTGAACTCTGCGAAGCCATCGATGAGGCTGGACCCGACCTGAAAGCGCGTGAGTCGGAGCTTCGCACGAAACTTTCAGGCAAGTTGGTCTTCATCGGATGGACGGCGACTGGTGCAAACGCTGACTTTGTCCCCACTGCGCTCGATGGCAGAACGCCGGGAGTGTTTGTGCATGTTGTCGCGGCAAACATGGTGCTCGATGGGCATGGGCGGCAGACCGCATCTGCTTGGGTTGATCCTCTGGCTCTTGTGGTGCTTGGCATCGCAGCGACTTGGATCGCGGCATCTCTTTCAGTTGGCTTCAGTTCCTTGCTGACACTGGTGCTTGCAGGTGGGTGGCTGCTTTTCGCCGGAGTGTTCTGCTTCAACGAACTGAATTGGATCATGCCGCTCGTGGCGCCGACGGTGTCTCCTGTGGGATCTTGGGCGACAACGACCGCCGTGGTCGCCGTGCTCACGGCACGCGACCGAGCTCGCATCAACCGGCAGTTCGCAGCTCGTGTCTCGCCGCAGTTGGTGGCGAAGTTGTCTGGAGACCCAGAGGCGGTCTCCATGTCAGGCGAGGAGCGGGAGATCACCGTCATGTTTGGCGACCTTGCAGGATTCACTTCCATTGCTGAGGCCCTTGGTGGCCCTGGAGTCGTTCGCACGCTGAACACCTATCTCGGAAAGCTCTCCGAGGAACTCGTTGCGAGAGATGCGTATGTCAACAAGTTCCTCGGCGATGGTTTCATGGCGTTCTGGTCCGCTTTCGGAGACGAGCCGCGGCAGGAGTCGATGGCAGCGGAGAGTGCCGTGGCGTGTCAGAAGGCTGTCGCGGAACTTGGCAAGAGTGCAGAGGATGGATCGCCGAAGATCTCCCTTCGCCTTGGTATCGCCACGGGCGAGGCCGTTGTCGGTGACTGCGGCGCACCACCCAAGTTGAACGATTACACGGCGATCGGAGACTGCGTGAACCTCTCTGCTCGGCTTGAGAGCGCCAACAAACAGTTCGGCACGGCAATTCTGATGGATGGTCCGACACACCGAGGATTCATGTCGCAAGGCGGCAATCCACACGTGCGTACGCGCGCCCTTGGTGCGATTGTGGTCGTTGGTCAGTCGAAGCCGGTGGAGGTCTTCGAGGCGTGCCCCGCAGATGCGGATGGTGACTGGATCGCGGCGACCGAGGCGGCGGTTGAGCTGTTTCGCGAGAGGCGTACGGCGGATGCCGAGCAGGCGTGGCGCGCCTTCGAGTCCAAGTATGGCGCCTCCAAACTCAGTGCGATGTATCTCGCTGCGATC
>Ga0116204_1000572_pt1 | contig 21038 bp, 19 predicted proteins | sample LakKivwa52mmetaG_FD_94481 | JGI IMG/M metagenome (GOLD analysis project Ga0116204, IMG submission 94481) | Anoxic lake water microbial communities from Lake Kivu, Rwanda to study Microbial Dark Matter (Phase II) - Lake Kivu water 52m metaG | ecosystem: Environmental > Aquatic > Freshwater > Lake... | reverse complement strand
TGGAGATATCGGCCTCTTTGAAATCAATGAAGCTTTCTCAATCCAAGTGCTCTCGTTCCTAGATTACTTTGGTATCAAAGATGATGATCCTCGAGTAAATATTTATGGCGGCGCAATTGCAGTTGGCCATCCGCTCGCTTCATCTGGTGTGCGTTTGATCTTGAACCTTGCTGAAGCTTTCAAAGAACACCCTGAAGTTCGCTATGGAATTACCACAATGTGTATCGGTCTTGGAATGGGTGGAACTGTGATCTGGGAGAACCCACACCATAAAGATTATGGAAAGGCTTAAATAATGGTTGAGTTCACCGCACCTGAAGGCGCTCCGGAAGAAGTTGTAACGAATTCACTCTTGCGCGAAGTTGATCTCACTCCATTTGGCTTTAATGTAACCCTCTCGCTAATCACGCTCGATAATGGAATGGATTACAACCGTCCAAATACCCTCGGTCCCCAATCACTCAAGGGACTATCCGATGCGTTAACTGCTGCCGAAAGTAGTTCTTCGGCCGCAATTGCTATAACTGGAAAGCCATTTATATTTGCAGCCGGCGCTGATCTTTCCGCTCTCCCATTCCTAAAAGATAAAGCTCAAGCTCTTGCTATGGGCAAATATGGCCACAATCTATTTAAGCGTTTAGGTCGAGGCGAGAAGCCAACCTTTGCATTTACAAATGGATTAGCTCTCGGCGGCGGACTTGAGATTGGATTGCATTGCACTTATCGCACCCTCGCCTCGACTGCATTTACTGCCCTTCCCGAATGCTTCCTTGGAATCGTCCCCGGTTGGGGAGGCGCAACAATCCTTCCCAAACTAATTGGTCCAGAAAAAGCGGTTCAAGTAATAATTCTTAATGCGTTGAATAACAACACCATGATGAAGGCGAAAGAAGCGCTAGCACTTGGCGTAGTAGATGCCGTATATGAACCAGCCGATTTCCTTGAGAAATCTTGCGCCTTTGCTGCTGATCTCTTAAGTGGCAAGAAGAAGATAGAACGAGTGGATCACTCAAAAGATGACGCTGTCTGGGAGCGCGCAATTTCGACCGGTAAGGGCGCAGTTGCCAAGAAATACGGTGGCGCTGAGGTAGCTGCCCCGCTTCGCGCTCTTGAGTTAATCGCGGCTGCGAAAACAAACACCTTGGATCAAGGATTTGATGCTGAGGATGAAGTCCTAGCAAAGTTAGTTATGTCAGATCCGCTCCGTTCATCGCTCTACGCCTTTAACTTAATACAGAAGAAACGTAAGAAAGTTGAGGGCGCACCAAAGCCCGCCTTGGCAAGAAAAGTTAGCAAGGTTGGGGTCGTGGGAGCTGGATTGATGGCATCCCAACTCGCGCTTTTGATTATGCGTAATCTAAAAGTTCCAGTCGTGATGACCGACCTTGATCAATCTCGCGTTGATAAGGGAATTGCCTGGATACATAGTGAAGTCGACAAGTTGGTTGACAAGAAGCGACTAAACCAAGAAGGTGCCGCTCGCCTAAAGGGACTTGTTAGTGGGTCTACTGATCAATCAGTCTTCGCCGGTTCAGATTTCATCATTGAAGCGGTATTTGAAGAACTCTCCATTAAGCAGAAACTATTTAAGGAACTTGAGAAGATCATTAGCGCAGAGTGCGTCCTTGCGACAAACACTTCCTCACTTTCGGTTGAGAAGATGGGTGAAGGCCTTGCTCACCCAGAGCGCGTTGTTGGATTCCACTTCTTCAATCCAGTTGCGGTCATGCCACTTCTTGAAGTTGCACGCACTAGTAAGACTGATGACGCTACTACCGCAACTGCGATAAGCGTTGGTAAAGAACTAAAGAAGACCATGATTATCTGTAAAGATGCGCCGGGATTTGTTGTCAATCGCCTTCTAACCCGCTTTATGGGTGAAGTAACCGATGCGATAGATGAAGGAACTCCTTACGATGTCGCAGATAGCGCGCTTCGTCCACTTGGCTTCCCGATGTCACCGCTCGAACTATTTGGTCTAGTAGGCCCAGGTGTTGCACTTCATGTTTCAAAGACACTTAATGCAAATCTCGGACCGCGCTACAAGGTCTCACCAACTGTCTCCAAGTTGGTAGAAAAGGGTATTAAGTCCTTCTACATAAAAGATGAATCTGGAAAGCTAGCCCCTAATCAAGAGGCTCTTGCCCTAGTTGAAAAAGGTAATTCCCCTTCGACCGCCGAACAGGTAAGAGCGCGCGCCCTTAAAGCGCTAGCCGAAGAGGCGCGGATGATGCTCGATGAAGGCGTTGTTGCTACAGCTGCGGAGATCGATCTCTGTATGTTGATGGGCGCGGGCTGGCCGATGCATCTCGGCGGAATATTGCCTTACTTAGATCGCGAGGGAATTAGCGAAGCGGTTTGCGGTCAGCGCTTTCATCCGCCTGGAGTCGCGTCACTTCCCGCGTAACGCTTCCGGAGAACCAACTAAGTAGTTGGCGCGCGACGGATTGGGCAGTTATTCCTAAATCTTCCAGGATCTGATTGCGCTTGGAATGTTCGATGAAAACTAATGGGACCCCGATTGAATGAATCGGAGTAGAAATATTCTGATCGCGGAATGAATCACCAAGGGAGCTTGCAATTCCACCACTTCGCACGCCATCTTCAATAACTACAATTCTTGAATAACGCTCCGCCATTCGAGCCAGCGCGCTGACTGGAAGTGGTCGCACCCAACGCGGATCGATCACTGTTACTCCAACGCCTTCGCGGTATGCCTGGGCGGCAGCATCGACAGCAAGTTGGGCCATTGCACCGACAGCAATAACCAAGATGTCAGGACTTTCGCCCCGATAAAGAACATCAATTCCCTCGCGACGTTCAAAGGCGGGAAGTTCTGGGCTTGAAGCCCCTTTAGGAAAACGCAAAAGTGTTGGTGCATCTTTAACAGAAACCGCTTCACCGAGTAATTCACGGAGTCGAACGCCATCTCTTGGTGCAGCTACTCGAAGTGTTGGAACAATTCCAGTTAGCGCCAAATCCCAGATTCCATGATGTGATGGGCCATCATCGCCCGTCACTCCTGCTCTATCCAGAACAAATGTGACGCCCGCTTTATGGAGTGCGACATCAAGTAGTAATTGATCAAAGGCACGATTTAGGAATGTTGAATAGACCGCAACAACTGGGTGGAGCCCAGCGAAAGCCATTCCCGCAGCTGATGTTGTTGCATGCTGTTCGGCTATTCCGACATCAAATGTTCGCTCTGGATACTTCTCTTGGAATTTATCTAAACCTGTGGGACCAAGCATTGCTGCAGTAAGCGCGACAATATCTTTACGCTGGCCGCCTAACTCAACTAGTGCATCTGAGAATTCTTGTGTCCAAGTCTTTCCAGCCTTTGCAAGGGGCTCGCCGGTTTCAGGATCTACAACGCCAACTGCATGAAACTTCTCAGCCTCATCATTTATGGCTGGCGCGTGGCCCCGTCCCTTTTCAGTGATTGCATGTACCAAGACCGGGCCTTCAAATTTCTTTGCTTGAATCAAGGCTTTCTCCAGCGCTGATATGTCATGACCATCAATTGGCCCTAGGTATTTAAGGCCCAAATCTTCAAACATTCCTTGTGGAGCAACAATATCTTTTAGACCTTTTTTCATCCCATGCAGAGTTTCATAAATTGGTTGACCTACGACTGGGGTGCGCTCAAGTACTCCTTTGCCCCAATCCAGAAACTTCTCGTATCCCTTAGTCGCTCGTAGTGTCGAGAGATAAGTTGCAACACCGCCGATCGTCGGTGAATACGAGCGTTCATTATCGTTAACAACAATGACAAGTCTTAGATTCTGTGAAGCCGCAATGTTATTTAGCGCCTCCCAGGCCATGCCTCCGGTTAGCGCGCCATCACCAACAACGGCAACAACCGTTCGATCGGTGATTCCTTGAACGCTAAATGCCCTTGCTACTCCATCTGCCCAAGAAAGTGAGGTCGATGCATGTGAGTTCTCTACAACATCGTGTTCGCTCTCAGCGCGACTTGGATAGCCCGAGATGCCGCCTCGTTGGCGCAACTTTTCAAATCCGTCGGCGCGGCCGGTGAGAATTTTATGAACATAAGATTGGTGGCCAGTATCAAAAATTACGACATCGTGAGGAGATTGAAAGACGCGATGAATTGCAATTGTTAATTCAACGACTCCAAGATTCGGTCCTAGATGGCCACCTGACTTTGAAACTTTATCTACTAAAAAGCTTCTTATCTCGGTTGAGAGCTCAGTGAGTTCAGCTTCACTCATGCGAGCCAAGTCAGACGGTGACTTGAGGCGCGGAAGGAACTTCATAGGCTTAATGGTAACTACTAAAAACCAATCCTTCTAAGCGAGTAGCGAGCGCAATACGTATTGCATGATTCCGCCGTGGCGATAGTAATCAGCCTCACCTGGGGTATCGATACGGACCCGGGCGGTAAATGTCTTGTCTCCCGCCTTGACCTTCACTGTCGCTGGAATCTTTCCATTGTTTAACTCAATGATCCCGGTTATCTCAAAGGTTTCATCACCACGAAGCCCAAGGCTCTCACTTGATTCACCATCTTGGAATTGCAGAGGTAAAACTCCCATTCCAATCAAATTGGAGCGATGGATTCGTTCAAATGATTCGGCGATAACAGCGCGCACACCAAGTAGCGCTGTTCCTTTTGCCGCCCAATCTCGCGATGAACCAGATCCATATTCTTTTCCAGCAAGAATCACTAGTGGAACTCCAGCTGCTTGATAAGCGACTGATGCATCGTAAATTGTGCTCTGTTCGCCGCCCGATATGAAATTCCTTGTATATCCACCCTCAACGCCATCTAACAAGAGATTCTTTAGGCGAATATTGGCAAATGTTCCGCGAATCATTACTTCATGATTTCCACGACGTGAGCCATATGAATTGAAATCAGCTCGAGCAACTCCATGCTCTTGTAGGTACTTTCCAGCAGGTGAATCAGGCTTGATTGATCCGGCTGGCGAGATGTGATCGGTAGTAACTGAATCTCCAAGTTTGGCAAGAACTCTCGCGCCCGAAATATCGTTAACAGGTTCTGGATTTCTTGGCATGCCTTCAAAATATGGCGGCTTTCTTACATAAGTCGATTTTGTATCCCACTCAAAAGTCTTTCCAGTTGGAGTATCAAGTGAAGTCCAACGATGATCACCCTTAAATACGCTGGCGTAATCTTTCTTAAACATCTCAGATGAGATAACGCTATCGATTACAGCTTGAATCTCCTGTGGAGATGGCCAGATATCGCGAAGAAAAACATCTTTACCGCTAGCCTCCTTACCCAACGGATCCTTTTCAAAATCATGATCCATAGTTCCGGCTAAGGCGTAGGCGACAACTAGCGGAGGTGAAGCTAGATAATTCATCTTCACATCAGGGCTAATGCGACCTTCAAAGTTACGGTTTCCAGATAAAACGGCAGCGACAGCAAGGTCATTTTCATTTACGGCCTTACTTACCTCTATCGGTAATGGTCCTGAATTTCCGATACAAGTTACACAGCCATATCCAACGAGGTTAAAGCCTAATTTCTCAAGAAACGGAGTTAGACCAGACTTCTCGTAATAGTTAGTTACAACTTTTGACCCCGGCGCAAGAGTTGTTTTAACCCATGGCTTACTGCTTAATCCCTTTTCAACTGCTTTCTTTGCCAACAAACCGGCGCCAATCATCACACTTGGATTTGAAGTGTTGGTACATGAAGTTATAGATGCAATAACGACTGCCCCGTTAGCAACTGCGCCACTCTTTTCATTGACCGAAACCGAAACGGGTGTCTTTGCGCTCTTCTCGCTTAAGTAACCGGGTAGTGATTTGGCAAAAGAGCTCTTCGCATCACTTAGTGCAACTCGATCTTGCGGCCGCTTTGGTCCTGCGATAGAGGGAACTACATTTGCAAGATCTAACTCAAGATGTTCTGAGTATCTTGGCGATGCAGTTGGGTCATGCCAAATTCCTTGAGCCTTGGCATACTTTTCAACTAGCTCAAGTTGTTCACTACTTCTACCGGTTAACGCAAGGTAATTAATAGTCTCTTCATCAATTGGAAATATCGCTACCGTAGATCCATATTCAGGTGACATATTTCCGATAGTTGCCCTATTTGCCATCGGTAGGGCGCTGACTCCGGGTCCATAGAACTCAACAAACTTTCCAACCACGCCATGCTTTCTGAGCATTTCGGTGATGGTGAGAACAAGGTCAGTTGCAGTTGTTCCCATCGGAAGGTTTCCATTTAATTTAAATCCGACAACTCGAGGAATGAGCATTGATACCGGCTGACCCAAGAGCGCAGCTTCTGCCTCAATTCCACCAACTCCCCAACCAAGAACTCCGAGGCCGTTGACCATGGTTGTGTGCGAATCAGTCCCAACGACGGTGTCTGGGTATGCGCGAACCGAACCTTCGACTTCGCGAACCATTACTACTCGGGCTAGATATTCGATATTAACCTGGTGAACGATTCCAGTTCCGGGAGGAACAACTTTGAATTCATCAAAAGCGGTCTGACCCCACCTTAAGAAGCGATATCTCTCGGTATTTCGCTGGTATTCAATATCTACATTTTCTTCAAAAGCAGAGGCGGTTCCAAATTTATCGGCGATCACAGAGTGATCAATTACCAACTCTGCGGGAGCAAGCGGATTTACCCGAGTTGGATCTCCACCAAGTTGAGAGATTGCCTCGCGCATAGTGGCCAAATCAACAATGCAGGGAACGCCGGTGAAGTCCTGCATGATTACACGCGCCGGAGTGAATTGAATTTCAGTATCTGGTTGAGAGTCTGGATTCCAGTTTGCAAGAGCTTTGATTTGGGTAGAAGTGATATTTGCTCCATCTTCAGTACGGAGCAGATTTTCAAGAAGAATCTTTAGGGAGAAAGGAAGGGTTGCTGCACCTTCTAAGCCGGTGATATCGAATATCTCGTAGCTTTTTCCTGAAACTTCTAAGGAACGCTTGGCCCCAAAAGAGTTCTTGCTCATATCCCGAATCCTAACTTGACTGGGCTATTGCCTTCATTATTCGGATCTGATGAAGCGCGCCACACTTTCAATATGTTGGGTCATAGGAAATAGGTCAAAAGCTCGAATTGCATCAAGTTCATACCCTCTGGCCTCAAGAATTGCAGTATCCCGTGCCAGCGCTGCTGGATCGCAGGCCACGTAAACGATGGTCCGTGGATTTAAAGCAGCAATGGATTTTATGACTCGCTCCCCTGCGCCAGCTCTTGGTGGATCGAGAACTACTACATCTCCTCTTACAAATTTCGATAATTCTCGCTCAACTTTTCCTTCAATCACCTCTACCGTTTCATAGTTAGCAAAATTTCTCCGGGCGTCAGTAATTGAGCTCCCAGATTCTTCAATCATTGTGATTCGACCACCCGGACCGACTAACGAGAGCGCACCGCTTGCAAATAATCCAACCCCAGAATAGAGATCATAGAAATGATCTCCTTGACGGAGTCCAGACATCTCCATAACAACGGCGAGCAGCGTTTGTGGCGCCGCCGTATGGCTCTGCCAGAAACTATCGGGTGAGATCGAGAACTCGAAACCAGCAACTTCCTGCTTGATTAAGGCAATGTTCTCCCGGCCTTCTATCGAAGTAACTACATCTCCGGTCGTGCCCACAGCAACATCTATTTTCTTGCCAATAGGAAGCTTGCGGTTGTTTATTCCTCCAATATCCACTTTTGAATCCGCGATCTTGCACTCAGAGATTTCAATCAAGTTATTTCTACGTGATTCATACATAGCCAACTTGCCATTTTGTGAAACAGTGAACTCCATCCGAGATCGCCAACCTAAATTTGGTTTGACCTCTTCAACTTCAACATAAATACTCTTCTTTGCCAACCGGGAAAACTGCTCCTTGATAATTTCTGCCTTTAATTTGCGCTGTGCTGGAGTAGATATATGTTGAAAGTCGCATCCACCGCAGCCACCGGGATGTGCGTAGGTGCATGGTGGTGTTACGCGATCTTTTGAAGCGCTCAATACTTCAATGCAATCTCCTCGCGCAAAACTCTTAGAGATATCAGTAACTCGCACTCTTACTTTTTCACCTGGAATAGCGTGTCTTACAAAGATCACTCTTCCTTCAAAACGAGATACACAATGCCCACCATGAGCTATTCCAGAAACATCGACAACAACTTCATCGCCAACATTCATGAAACACCTCAATTTCGCGCGTGAATTACTCTTACCCAAGCCTAAAGGTGTAAATTCTCTCTCTGTGCACATCGTGATTATGGGTTGTGGCCGCGTCGGCTCAACTCTGGCAAAGGATTTTCAAGCCTTAGGTCACTCTGTATCTGTAATTGATCAAGAGCGTGAAGCTTTTCGTCGCCTTGGCGCTGATTTCAACGGACTCACTGTCGCAGGTGTCGGGTTTGATCGCGACACCCTTATTGAGGCTGGTATTGAGCGAGCCGATGCATTTGCCGCAGTTTCTAATGGCGATAATTCAAATATCCTGGCAGCGCGAGTTGCGCGTGAGACTTATGGCGTAAAAAATGTAGTTGCTCGTATTTATGATCCAGGGCGCGCCGAGATCTATCAACGCCTCGGAATTCCAACTGTGGCAACAGTCCTTTGGACTACTGACCAGATCATGCGCCGCATATTGCCTTCTGGGGCAAAGTCTGAATGGCAAGATCCGTCTGGAAAAGTTCAATTAGCAGAGATTCATATACATCGCGACTGGTTTGGTTATCCCGTAAATGCAATTCAAGAGTTAACTAAAGCGCGAGTCGCATTTATCACAAGGCTCGGAGCCGGGTTAATTCCGGATGATCATGTCGTACTTCAAGAAGGCGACGTGCTCCATGTGCTTATCTCCGACAAAGATGTTGCCCAAGTCGTAGCCGCTCTCTCCCAGCCGTCGGAGGAGAAGAAATGAAGATTGCAATTGCCGGAGCTGGAAATGCGGGACGTGCAATTGCCCGCGAATTGATTGGAAATGGCCATCAAGTTCTACTTATAGATAAGAATCCAAAAGCGCTAAAGATGGATAGCGTGCCTAACGCAGAATGGCTTCTTGCAGATGCCTGTGAAATCGCAACTCTAGATAAGGCGAGCCTTGATCAATGCCAAGTCATGGTTGCGGCAACCGGTGACGATAAAGTGAATCTGGTTGCCTCCCTACTCGCTAAGACTGAATATGGAGTACCGCGAGTAGTTGCCCGCGTTAATCATCCCAAGAATGAGTGGCTCTTTGATTCTTCGTGGGGCGTAGATGTTGCGGTTTCTACCCCGCGCATAATCGCAGCCCTGGTGGAAGAAGCCGTCAGCGTTGGTGACGTTGTTCGTCTCTTCTCCATCAAATCGGGAGAGGCAAATCTTGTTGAGATTACTCTTCCCGATAACTCAATTTGTATTGGTAAATCAGTCTCAGAGATAGAGCTTCCTAAAGATGCATCTCTCGCAGCAATTATTCGAGATGGTCATGTAATTTCACCTTCGCAACATGACCTATTTAGCGCCGGTGATGAATTGATATTTGTTGCTTCAGCTGAAGCCGAGAATCAAATAAAAGGCTGTTTCATCGCCAGTTAAGGCGCTGGTCTTAAATCTTCTCGAAGTTTCGGGCCACTTTTCACAATCTGCCAAGTTAACCAAGCTGCCAAGATAAACATGGGAAATCCCATAATTAGCCTTGCGGTCCCAAGTGCATTTACATTGCCCGATAGATAGAGTGGATATTGCACAACTAGCCTTGCTGCAAATAGCCCGACCCAAACCCAGGTCGCACGGACATACACGGCCCTTCGAATTGGATCTTTTCTCCACTTCAAGTTTTCGCCCAACAATGGGCCGAGTATCAAACCAACAACTGGCCAGCGAATAATCGCAGAGAGCGCATAGGCCGCGCCATAAATTGCATTTGTCCATAGCCCGGGAAGATAAAAGTCTTCCGCCTTACCGCTGCGGTTAGATAACCAAGCGCAGAAGGCAACTCCGATGACGCCGGAGATTGCGTGTTGAATAGTGTCGCGCTTAATCAAGCGAATTAGCGTTACGGCTAAGGAAAAGGCCAGCGCTAGATATGCAGAGTCCCTAACCTCTTTGGTGAAGTTAAATGCAATTAAAAAGATTAAGGCTGGAGCGCCAGAATCAATTAACCCCTTGGTGCCACCGAAGGCAGAGAGAATCTTTGCTTTATCTTCTTCTTGGCTCATGATTTACCAGTGGATCCAAATCCACCCTCACCTCTTGCGCTACCTGGCAGGCTCTCCACTTCAACTAACTCAGCTTGAATTACTGGTTGAATTACAAGTTGCGCGATGCGTTCGCCGCGCTTGATTTTGATAGTTGATCCGCTATCGAGATTTATAAGAATTACCTGCAATTCACCACGATATCCAGCATCAACCGTTCCTGGGGAATTGACCATCGCCAAGCCCTCTTTTGCAGCGCGTCCGGAGCGTGGATGAACAAGCGCCACAAATCCTGGTTCAAGTGCAATTGCGATCCCGGTCGGGACCATAGCTCGTTCTCCGGGGGTAAGTTCCAAGTCGATTCGTGAATAAAGATCAAGCCCTGCATCGCCGGGTTTTGCATAACTTGGGAGGGGTAAATCTTTATCTAGCCTAGTGATCAATACTTTCATGGATTTATCTCAAGCTCTGGAGCTGCTGAGCCAAAGAGGCTTGCTCGATAACTCTCTGGAGCGTTATCAATAAAGTGTTCGAGCGGAACGGTTATAAATATTGCTGCTGCTTCAACTGCGACTGGACCTTCTGTGGAGCCAATTTTTCCTTCGGCGCGACAATATATTTTTCGCCCTTCTTGCCCAATGATTTCTGCAGTTATGTAGAGCGTCTTGCCAACTTGAACGGGCATCAAAAATGAGGTTTCTAGTTTTCCCGTTACCGCTGGAGCCCTTACTAACCACATCAATTTGCCGAGCGCTTCATCAAAAGCGCAAGAAAGTAATCCGCCATGTGCAAGACCAGGTGCGCCTTGATGATGCTCACCGACTGTGAACTTCGCAGTTATCGTCATGCCTTCGGCTGCATATGCAGTTAGGTGAAGTCCCGTTGGATGAGAAGCGCCGCAACCAAAACAATCTTGATTATGTGATCCAAGGAGAGTTCCTGGGACTGGTGCTTGTGGGTGTCTTGGTGGAACTTTCGCTCCGGCAGGCGGCTCAATACTCAATCTGCGCGACATGGTGAGAAGATTACCCTGATATGCGTGAAGTCATTATCTGGCCACTACGAGTCTGGTTATTTGCATTCTCACTTGGCCTTGCGATTGTTATTTCAATCGGGGTCATCTTGAGTGATCTTCTACTTCTATTCATCCTAGGGTTGACACTAATTCTCATCTTGCTTCTTGGCTTTCGTTCAAGGTTGGTAATTGAAGCAAATAGGGAGCAGCTCATTGTTGGACGAGCAAGGATTGAGAGTAAGTACATTGAATCGATAACGGTACTCGATGAAGAGGAAATGAAATATTTACGCGGACCAGGAATTAATCCACAGGCACATTTAGCGATTAGATTCTGGATAAAGGGAGGCGTGAAAGTAAAGCTAAATGATTCACGCGACCCGACTCCGTATTGGCTTGTAAGTTCTAGGAATCCTGAAGCTTTAAGAACGGCGCTAGCGAAAAATTAAGCGCAATCTTTGCAGACGGCTTTTGCTCCTTCACCGCGTGCAAGCTGGGTGTGATGATGCACTAAGAAACATATTGAGCAAGTGAACTCATTTTCTTGTCGGGGTACAACGCGGACTGCGAGTTCTTCACCAGAAAGGTCAGCGCCAGGAAGTTCGACGTTCTCAGGATCTTCTTCATCAACATCAATCTGTCCTGAGGCAATCTCAGCCCGCTTTGCTTTTAGTTCTTCAAGTGATTCTTCATGGAGCTCTTCATCCGTTTTTCGCGGCGTGTCATAATCGGTTGCCATCGATCTTCACCACCTTTCAAAAGTTAGTTCTCTTCTTGTAAGGCCTAATCGGTTAGGTCTTAACCACGGGCGGATAATGCCTAATAGCCCGGGCGCATGTCCTGCCCAACAGTCGGCGTGTCGGGATTATTCCCCCCTTATTCGCTCTCTCTTAAGGTTTTCGACCTTCGCTGCGCCTCTCGTCGGCGCCAATTAGCGATTTCGCCATGATTTCCGGATTTAAGTACCTCAGGAACTTCTAATCCTCGCCACTCAGCGGGCTTTGTGTAAACCGGATATTCAACTTCGCCAATCTCATTATGCGACTCTTCTAAAAGTGAATCTGGATTTCCTATGACTCCAGGAATTAATCTCGTGATTGCCTCAATGATTACCAAGGCAGCTACTTCTCCCCCATTTAATACATAGTTGCCAATTGAGATTTCATGCAATCTCACTCTTTGATGGCCACGGTAGAAGACTGAGACTCGCGCATCAATGCCTTCGTATCGACCACAGGCAAACAACAAGTTTTCACGTGAAGATAACTTTGCTGCTAATTCTTGATCAAATGTCTTTCCAGCCGGAGTTAGAAGGATTAAATCAACAATTCCATCATTGCGACTAAGGGCGCTATCTATTGCCTCTCCCCATGGTTCGGGTCTCATAACCATCCCAGCTCCACCACCGTAGGGCGTGTCATCAACTGTTTTATGTTTATCGTGCGTGAACTCGCGTAGGTCAATAGCGTTAAAGTCGATAACGCTTGACTCAATCGCTTTACCAATTAAAGAAAGTCGTAACGGTGAGAAATATTCTGGGAAAATTGAGATTGCTGTAATCTTCAAATCAACCCCTCCATTTCTCGGACCACAATTCGCTTCTCTCTTACATCCACATCCGGCACATGCTTCTTTACGAAGGGCACCAAAATTTCCTTGCCATCCCTCTTTACGACGAGCGTGTCTTGGGTTGGGAGTTGCAAAATATCTACAACTTCCCCAAGCTCTAGGCCATCTTCAGTGAAGACTCGACAGCCAATCAGCAGAGTTGCATGAAATTCATCATCCTCTGGAGATGGGATGGGAACATCGACATCAGCAATTAGAAGAACGTTTCGTAGCTCTTCAACTGCATTTCGATCTTCTCTTCCTTCGAAGGAGAGAAGGAGAGTTCCGTTGTGGTTACGGATAGAGGCAATCTTCAACGGCGCAAAACGTTCGGGTTCAGTTTTGAAGATACGTCCAACTTCAAAGCGCTCAGCTGGGTTATCCGTTCGAAGCTCAATCGTTACCTCGCCACGGATTCCGTGCGCGCGGCCGATACGAGCTACGACGAGCTGCAAGGAAACTAGCGAGCTTCGTCCGCTTCGATTAAATCGACGCGAACGCTTCGGCCAGCGAGAGCCGAAATAATGGTTCGCAACGCTTTCGCAGTGCGGCCATTTCTGCCGATTACCTTGCCGATGTCATCGGGATGAACGCGAACTTCAAGTGTTGTACCTCTACGTCCTTCGCGCTCGGTAATGACAACCTCTTCCGGGTTATCAACGATGCCCTTAACTAGATGCTCAAGTGCCTCATCAAACATGTCTTACTCCTTAACGAAAGTTGAAGAGTTATTACTCAGCTGGTGTCTCAGCTACAGCCTCTGCCTGTGCTACAGGAGCTTCCTCAGCCGGCGCAGACTTTGCAGCTAATTTTTCAGCGGCGCGCTTCTTCATAGTGGTTGCGCCATCTTTGGGTTCATTCATCGCAGCCTTAACAGCAGCTTCATAAGCGACGCGCTTATCTGGGCGAGCTGGAAGAGTCTTTAGCGTTCCTTCGCTGCCAGCGGTTCCCTTGAACTTCTGCCAATCGCCGGTGATCTTTAACAACGCCTCTACTGCTTCAGTTGGTTGTGCACCATTCTTTAACCAATGTTGCGCACGCTCTGAATCAACTTCAATAAGCGAAGGATCTGAGGCTGGCGAGTACCGGCCGATCTCTTCAATCTTGAGTCCATTTCTCGCCTTACGAGAATCAGCAACGACAATTCGGAAATGCGGGGTACGAATCTTTCCAAGACGTACCAATCTAATCTTTACGGCCACTAGGGCTTGCTCCTTAATATCTTCGAACGGTCCTCATCCCAGGAGTGGGATGCCAAGGTGATGACAACCGAACTTTTTTTAACAGGTACCGGTCAAGAGGTAGAGGGCTCTTGAACAGGGTCCCAATCTTGCCATGCGAGCCAAAAATCGCCCAATCGACGAGATTGAGGCTATCGCCGCTTCTTTTTTGCCTTCTTCTTTCGCTGTACCGGCCTCATTGCGCCACCAAAAGGAGCTCCCCCAGGAAACGCACTAGGTAATCCACCTGGCATACCTGGAAACCCGCCACCATTTCTCATCTGTTTCATCATTTTCTGCGCCGCGCTAAATCTCTCAACCAATTTATTTACCTCAGTTACGGTTCGGCCGCTTCCCTTTGCAATCCTTAATCTTCTTGATCCATTTAAAATCCTTGGATCTCTACGTTCACCCGGGGTCATGGATTGAACGATTGCTTGCGTTCTCACCAATTCATCATCATCTACCGCATCAATTTGTTTTCGCATCGCAGCGCTATTTGCGCCCGGAAGCATCTCGAGTAACTTCGACATTGAGCCCATCTTTCGCATAGCTTGAAGCTGTTCGAGAAAATCTTCGAGCGTGAAATCCTCACCCGCGATGAACTTCTCCTCCATCCGCTTTGCTGAGCCTTCATCAATTGCCTTCTTAGCCTGCTCAGCAAGGGTTGCGATATCTCCCAATCCAAGTATTCGCGAAGCCATTCGATCGGGATAGAAGTAATCAAAATCAGTTAACTTCTCACCTGATGAGGCGAAGAGAATCGCTTTCTTCGTACTCTCGGCAATTGAAAGCGCAGCACCACCTTTGGCATCGCCATCTAACTTTGTGAGGACTACAGCATCAAAACCCACTCCATCTTCAAATGCTTGTGCTGTTCTTATTGCATCTTGACCAATCATCGCATCGACCACAAAGAGAGTTTCGTTGGGATTTATCGCACTCTTGATATCTCGTGCCTGATTCATCAACTCTTCATCAACACCAAGGCGACCTGCGGTATCTACAATTACCGTGTTGTAGAAGTTGGATTTCGCAAATTCGATTCCGCTCTTGGCTACGGCTACTGGATCACCTGTTCCATTACCTTGCTCAGGTGCATGAACCTTCAAGCCAACTGATTCGCCAAGGAGAGTTAGTTGCGTGACGGCATTTGGTCTCTGTAAGTCCGCAGCAACGAGAAGTGGAGTATTGCCCTGTTCCTTTAGGAAGAGCGCGAGTTTTCCAGCGAGAGTTGTCTTACCTGAACCCTGAAGTCCAGCGAGCATGATGACAGTTGGAGGGTTCTTAGCAAATCTGATTCGCCGCGCCGGGCCGCCGAGGATTTCAACTAGCTCGGCATTTACTATCGAATAGATTTCTTGCGATTGATTGGTGCTCTTTCGGATTTCAGGGAGCGCCGCAATTGAACGCTCTCTTATTCGGGATATGAAGCCATTAACAACAGCGAGAGCAACATCGCCATCAAGTAAAGCAACTCTTATCTCTTCACATATTGCATCAATATCACTCTCGGAGATTCTCCCCTTGCCCCTTAAGGTTGCAAAGGCAGAGGAGAACCTCTCTGAGAGTGACTCAAACACTGCGCGAGCGTACTAAACCGCCGCGCTACCTCTCTCTCCGGTGCGCACTCGAACTACCTCTTCGACTGCTGTTACCCAGATTTTGCCATCGCCGATTTGCCCAGTAGCTGCGCTCTTTTCGATTGCATCGATTATTGGCTGTACATCTTTGGTCTCTGCGAGAATTTCAAATCGAATCTTCGAGAGAAGATCGATTGGATACTCGGCGCCACGATAAACCTCAACGTGTCCGCCTTGGCGACCAACTCCAGAAACTTCTGAGACTGTTATTCCCTTCACGCCGATTGCTCGAAGCGCAGATTTAACATCATCGAGTTTCTGTGGCTTGATGACTGCAGTTATAAGTTTCATGATTAACGACCTCCCTTAAGGATTCCGCCCATTTCATATGCGCTCTCAGCATGCTCGCTTAGATCGACTCCGCCAAGTTCCTTATCGCTAGATACGCGGAATCCGATTGTCTTTTCAATCAAGAATCCGATAATCAAGGTTGCGATAAATGAATAGGCAGCGACCATGCCAACACCGAGCGCCTGCTTTCCAAGCAACGTTGTTCCGCCGCCATAGAAGATTCCATTTGCACCAAGTGAGTTGACTGCACTTGAACCAAAGAAACCGATTGCGAGGCTTCCGATAACGCCGCCGACTAGGTGGACGCCAACTACATCTAACGAATCATCAAAGCCGAATCGATACTTAAGTCCAACTGCAAGTGCGCACATTGCGCCCGCAATTAGACCAATCACGACCGCAGCCCAAGGAGCTACGAACGCGCATGCAGGTGTGATTGCAACCAAACCTGCGACTACGCCTGATGCTGCGCCAAGTGATGAGAAATGTCCATCGCGAATCTTCTCGACAAGGATCCATCCAATAAGTGCGCCTGCTGTTGCAACTTGAGTATTAATAAATGCAAGAGCTGCAATTCCATCAGCTGCAAGCGCGGAGCCGGCATTGAAACCGAACCAGCCAAACCAAAGTAGCGCAGCGCCAAGTAGTACGAGAGGAAGTGAATGCGGACGCATTGGACTCTTCTGCCAACCGATTCTGCGACCAAGAACTATCGCAAGTGCCAGCGCAGCTGCGCCAGCATTGATATGGACAGCAGTTCCACCCGCGAAATCTTGCACTCCCCTAGAAGCCAAGAAACCTGCGCCAGTTACCGTGTCACCAACTTTATTTCCAAATGCGAATACCCAGTGCGCGACTGGGAAATATACGAGTGTTACCCAAATGGCAACGAAGACTCCCCATGAGAGAAACTTTGCGCGATCAGCAATTGCTCCGGAGATAAGTGCTGGAGTGATAATCGCAAACATCAACTGGAATGCCGCAAATACCAAGAGTGGAATTGGATAAACCCCACCATTATTCGCTAGCTCACCAACTGCATCGCCTAGTCCGGAAAATGAAATTGATCCGTACCATTGTGAATTGGCTTCATAACCAAATGCCAACTTAAATCCGTAGATAACCCAGAGCACGCTAACGATTGCGATAGTTATCACCGACATCATCATCATGTTCAGGGCGCTTTTCGCTCGAACCATTCCGCCGTAGAAAAGTGCTAAGCCCGGAGTCATTAGTAAGACAAGGGCAGAGCTAGCCAATACCCACGCGGTATTGCCTGCATCTAATTCCATGGATATCTCCTGAAGTAGGAAGAACTCTCAACGCTGAGAATGGCCGAATCCTCCCGGCAGAGCGTTACATCTAAAGGACTTCTTCTGTTTCGCTTGGGTGACTATTTGACCCGCTGAGTTACGGCTGTGTTAACAAGTCCGCGATATAGGGCTCGGGGACGAATGAAGATAGATCCGAAACGCCCTCCCCAGTGCCCACCAGCTTTATCGGGACCTTAAGCGCCCGTTCGGTCGCCAGAGCGATTCCGCCCTTTGTCGAGCCATCCAACTTTGTTACAACTATTCCAGTAATGCTTACGACATCTGCAAATGACTTTGCCTGGGTGATCCCATTTTGACCAGTCGTTCCATCAAGAACAAATAGCACTTCATCGATTGGAGTTACCTTCTCAACCACTCTTCGTACCTTGCTAAGTTCTTCCATCAAGTTATTTTTTGTATGAAGTCGCCCCGCTGTATCAATGATTAGGTAGTCAAAGCCCTCGTTCTTCGCTCGAGTGGCGGCATCAAAAGCTACTGAAGCAGGATCGCCATTTACTTTTCCAACTACAACCGGAATCTCAATCCGCTCGCCCCAAGTTGCAAGTTGCTCAACTGCGGCGGCTCTAAATGTGTCAGCGGCGGCAAGCATTACTTTAGAGCCCTCGCTCTTTAGTCGATTAGCTAGCTTGGCAACGGTCGTGGTTTTTCCCGTTCCATTTACTCCTACAACTAATATCGTCGTTAATCGACCCTCAGTTTTTGTAATTAATCGAACTTGATTACTTAATGAGGCGCGAATATGAGTTGAAACGCTCTCGCTTAAACTCTCCGACTTCTCCCTTTCAACTAACTTGATTATCTCTTCGGTGAACTCTGTACCAATATCGGATTCAATCAAGACTTTACGAAACTCATCTATATCTTCTGGCGTTGCCCTCGAGCGTGAGAACTTTGTAAAGAAGGATCCAAATAGACCCATAATCAAATCATCCGGAGACTGATTCGGACTCTACTTCGCGAAGTCGCTGAGAGATAACCTCGGACACTCCATCTCCGCGCATTGTTACTCCATAAAGTGAATCGGCAATCTCCATGGTCCGCTTCTGGTGGGTAATAACTATTAGCTGAGATGCAGCGCGTAATTCCTCAAGGACTGTAAGTAATCGCCCCAGGTTTACATCATCTAGCGCTGCTTCAACCTCATCTAAAACATAGAACGGACTTGGGCGAGCTTTGAAGATCGCAACTAGTAACGCGACAGCCGTTAAAGATCTCTCACCACCAGATAAAAGCGAGAGTCTCTTCACTCTCTTTCCAGGGGGACGAGCCTCGACATCAACGCCCGAATTCAGAAGATCTCCCGGTTCGGTAAGAATTAACCTGCCATCGCCGCCTGGGAAGAGCCGCGCAAATATCTTTTCAAATTCACGGGCAGTATCTTTATATGCTTCTTCAAAGATCTGCTGGACTCGATCATCAACTTCTTTGATGATATCTAGTAAGTCCTTCTTAGATTTCTTCAAATCTTCTAATTGCTCGGCGAGATACTTCAAACGCTCTTCCAGCGATGAATACTCTTCTAAAGCAAGTGGATTAATTTTGCCAAGTAACGCAAGTGATTTTTCAGCGCTAGCCAGCCGTTTCTCTTGCTGCTCGCGCACGAATGGGATGTAGTCGCCCTGAGTAAGCTCGCCACTTTCATTCTCAACGAAAGTTGGAACATCTCGGTCAGGACCAAACTCACTTATCAAAGTTTCTTTATCTATGCCGAATTCTTCCATGGCCCGAACTTCCATCTGCTCAATCCGTAGCCTCTGCTCGGCCCGCGCGATCTCATCTCGGTGAACACTCGAAGTTAATTGATCGAGCTCACTTGCTAGATCTCTAGTCTGTGCCCGGATGGAGAGTATCTCGCCATCTCTAGTTGTCCTTGCCTCTTCTAACCGTGAACGTTCATGATTTGCTCTAGAGATTGAATTCTCAATTTGAATCAGAGCTTCATAGGCAGCATCGGCAATTGCTTGGGCAGTTACTGCGCCGCGAGCGCGAGCTTCTCTGCGCGAAATCTGCCGGGCAGTGCTCTCACGTTCATTTAGCGCGCTCTGTTCTAATTCAGATGCTCGCTGAGCGATAGCGGAAACGCGCTCTTCAATTGTGCGCATGGCAAGCCTTGCCTCAACTTCAACTGCTCGTGCTGTGGAAATTGAGGCGCGGAGATTCTCGAGTTGTGTTTTATCTGGTTCTACCGGCTCACTTCCAGATTGAAGTGCGCGTGATGCAATCTCAAGTTCTGACTCATCCCCGCGAAGTGAATTCTCAACCTCGGCAATCGAACTCTCCAACCGCTCAATCTCAGATGTTCCACTTCTAACTCCTTGACCAGCAGCTGCCATCTGTTCTGCAAGTCCAGCCATCCGCGCGTCAGATTCATTAAGTCTTGCCAAGGTTGCGTCATACTCTTGTTGAGTTTGGCGAACCTGATTCTCTTGGGATGAAATTTCAAAACTCAAACGATCACATTCATGACTTACCTTTGTAAGTTCAATCTCGCTCTTTTCAATTAGAGCTGAGATCTCGATAAGAGAGGTAGCTACCGAGGAACCGCCTTTAGCCCTGCCCCTTCCTATTACATCGCCTTCTCTCGTTACCGCAATCAATTCAGGATTTGTGCTAATCAAGCGCTCTGCATGGGCGAGTGAATCGGCTGCTATGTAGCCGGCAAAGAGTTGGCCAATTAAACTTCCCAAAGTTGATGATGAAACCTTTGAAGCAAGGGTGACCACATCACTTGGGTATGGGTTTTCTCCGGCTCCATGCGCAGAAATAATCAACATCTCGGCGCTTCCCGCACTCTCCGACTTTAAAAATGTAATCGCCGATATCGCGCTCTCGGGGTTATTTACAACGAGGGCATCAGCAGCGCTTCCTAGTGCTGCGGAGACTGCGCTCTCCCAACCACTTTCCACAGTGATAAGTGAAGCGACGCTACCTCTAATCTCAATGCCTCGGTTATTTGTTAATAGCGCTCCGCTGCCATCTTTGTGCAGCGTTGCTTGTCTTAGCGCATCAACTTTTGATTGTAGAGCGCTGCGATTTCGCTCCGCCTTGTTCTGATCGCCTTGGGTACTTTCTAATTTGCTTCGAGCTGAGTTGAGCGCGTTCTTGGCCCGCTCGAACTCTGCATCAAGACCTAACTCGCTCGCATCTAATCCAGCAATTTCACTTTCCAGTGATGCGAATTCCCTACGTGCAATTTCAACGCGCTCACAAGCTTCATCTAGCGCCCGTTGCAAACGTGATAACTCAGATTTTGCGCCATCTATTGCAGATTGCAGACTCTTGATATGCCCCTCTTGCCGGGCAGTTCCTTCGCGATGATCGGCAATTGCGCGAAGGGCCGCCGAAACGCGATCCTCTTCAACTCTTACTCTTCCTTCAAGCTCAACTACATTTTTGCTGGCATCTGTAAGTTCGCTCTGCGATTTACTCAACTCACTTCTAAGAACGCTCTCTTCTTGTCTTAAGGAACGCGCTTCCTCTTCCATAACTTGAGGATCTCGTCCACTTGAACGCGCTTCCTCTACTTCCTCCGCTAAGAAACGTGCTCGCTCTGATGCAAGATTCTGGGTTCCTCGCAATTTCTCGCGTTGACCAACTAGGTTGTAATAATTATCTTGCGCCGCACTTAGTAACGGGCCCTCGACGCTGGCAACGCGATCTAGCTCAACTTCGCGATTGCGCAGACGATCTAGATCTTGTTCAACTTCTGATCTACGAGCACGCAGCGCTGATTCGTCGGCAACTTCGGAATTTAAGGTCGCTCTAAAGCTTGCG
>Ga0116204_1000570_pt1 | contig 21063 bp, 17 predicted proteins | sample LakKivwa52mmetaG_FD_94481 | JGI IMG/M metagenome (GOLD analysis project Ga0116204, IMG submission 94481) | Anoxic lake water microbial communities from Lake Kivu, Rwanda to study Microbial Dark Matter (Phase II) - Lake Kivu water 52m metaG | ecosystem: Environmental > Aquatic > Freshwater > Lake... | reverse complement strand
TGGAACTTGGCAGGGTGACGAGCGAGCTTCATGTCGCGCGCAGCGAGTGGTCTCTCACGGAGACCGCGCTGACCGAGACGCAGCGGCAGCGGGTGACAGCGGAGGATCAACTGCGTCGACGTGAAGCGCACATCGAGACGCTCGAAGAGTCGATCCACGAGACTCGCGCTCAGGTCACCGCGTCGCAGCAGCGGCACGATGCAGTCGCGGTGCAACTGGCGGATCTTGCACAGACTTTGGCTGAGTCGGTCGTTGCAAACGATCGAGCGGGTGACTCGCTGCGGGAGATCCGCGAACAGGCTGCGGATCGCGAACGCGCATGGAGTGAGGCCGAGATTGCGCGCCGGGAGTGTGCCATGCGGCTGGACACGCTGCTCGCTCAGGCCCGCGAAGAACTGGGCGTTGAACTCGAGACCCTGTGGGACTCGCATCTCGCCGAGCGCGAGTCAGGTGCCTTTGTTCTCACGGACCGTTCCATCGCCGTGCACGAGGCGGAGCAACTTCGTGAGGAAATCCGATCGCTCGGCAATGTCAACTTGGATGCGATGACGGAACTGAATGACTTGGAGACTCGCACCGCGGACATGGCGAACCAACTGATCGATATTGATGCAGCGAAGGGGCATCTCGAGCACCTCGTGACCGAGCTCGACGCGACGAGTCGTGTTCGCTTCGAGGAAACGTTCAATACAGTCCGCGAAAACTTTGGCGGAACCAATGGCATGTTCCGAAGGCTCTTCGGAGGCGGCAGCGCCGACATGTATCTCCTCCCCGGCGAGGATGGACAGGTGGACTGGCTGCAGTCCGGCATCGAGATCCGCGCCAAGCCGCCAGGCAAAGAGCCGCGTGTCATCACCCAACTGTCTGGTGGCGAGAAGTCGATGACCACTGTTGCGCTGCTCTTGGCGATCTTCAAGAGCAAGCCGGCGCCGTTCTGCATTCTGGACGAAGTGGACGCAGCGCTCGACGAGGCAAATGTGGAACGCTTCTGCCATGCGCTCAACGGGTTCCTTGATCAGAGCCATTTCATCGTCATCACGCATCACAAGAGGACGATGCAGGCATGCCATCGACTGCACGGTGTCACGATGCCCCAGCGCGGCGTGTCGAAGCGAGTCACCGTCCGCTTTGAGCAGGTCGGCGTGGGTGGCCGAATCGCGGAGTCCGCCTTGGCCGATGACCCAGATTCGGCGGAGGTGCCTGATGCTGTGGCTGATCGTCTTTCGCGCACTGCGGCGCAGAACTAGCTCAATTCGCCGCTCGCAGTGCTGCCCACAGGTTCTGCTGCGACAAAGGTTCCACGGCCGCCGTCCTTGCGTACCCCTGGGAACCTCAGGGCCTGCCCGTGCAGCACGGCGTACACACCAGCAGGAAGAAGTTGAGTTGCCATGATTGCCTCGGTGAGATTCTGCAGGGCATCCGAGGTGCGGAGTTCATAGGGTCGCATGGCGCCCGTCAGAACGACGGGTATCTGCGGTGCTGACGGCTCGCCCCACCGCGCGTGCAGCGCCTCGCCCGTGACGGCAAGTTGGTCCGTCCCATGGACGATCACAATGCCATCGTGATTTGCCGCACCCGTCACGGCAGCAACCACGATTCGCTGATGGTCGGCCGCAGTCATGTCAAGACTGTCCTTGTTCATCAGCGCAAGCCGCTCCACATGAACACCGGGTAGCTGGAGTGACGCGAGCATGACATCGAGCACGCTGACATGGTTCGCCATCGTTCCCGCCAGTTCGCAGTATGTCTTTTCGATCGTGCCGCCAGTCGAGATGATGAGGAGTCGGAACATGCGTGAGCGTCTCGGGTGGGAATGAATGAGGAGTGGATGGATCAGTCGTTCGTCACAAAGCCAGTTCGAGTGTCTCTTCGGGATGGCACACGCCGTCGCCGCACGCACAGAGAGCAAGGGAGACATGCGAATGTGCCGCCAGATCCTCGCAGGTCAGTTCGACGGTTCCCTGCAGCCAGCCGCCATCCTGATCGCTGCGCGCCACAACCGTTGCCCCTATGGGCAGTGCCGTGCCGTCGGAGCGAGAGAGTCGCAGTCCACCGCTCCGCTGATCGGTGGACCGCACCTCAAGCCCTCGCGGAATCTTGATCCAAAGGCAATCCGCGGTACGCCACGCCTCGATCCCAAGACGCGATCGAACGCGCGCTTGAGGCGACCGCTCCGTATCACTCGTCTGCATGAACGCTTCTGGGATCAGCGTGCTCCACTGTTCCATCAGCGGCAGTGCAAACGCCATTGCAAGAGGTGTGCGGTTCAGAGTGCCAGCGACCGCGCGTGCACTGCGCAGCAAGTCGGTTCGAAGATCCACTCGGCCACTGCGAGCAAGCAGCGCAGTCATCGCATGCAGCATCATGCTTGTCCCCGAAGGCACAGCACCATCATGACGCGATGATGGTCGGACATACAGCAGCGAATCGCCTGCCTGAGCGTCGCTCCAGCGCGCCGAGTCCTGCGCGAAGAACAGGCGGCGGGCATCGGCGTACACCTCCGATGCGCACTGGAGCCATGCCAGATCTCCCGTGCCATCACTCGTGTCCAGACACGCCTGCATCAGAGCCGCAAGATCCTCCAGCGCGACTTCGGTAGACGCACGTCCCTGTCGCCAACAGCGAACCCACCCACCACTCGGGCGCATGCAATCGAATGTCCATTGCAGCGCAGATGCGGCCCGTTGGGCGTAGTCGGCGCGCTGCCGTGCCGCGCCGCACTTCGCGAAAGCGCTGATCATCAGGGCGTTCCAGCACAGAATCACTTTGTCATCGCGGATTGGCTGCGGCCAACCGAGGCGAGTGTGATGAAGCGCCGCCAAGCCGCGGCGCACACGCGGGTCTTCTGCCACCGATACATCTGCACAGCGAATCACCCAACTGGGCGGATCCTCCGGGTGATGCGGATCGCGAAAGTTCGCTGTGCCCATGAGTCCGAGGGCACCGAGCACAAAGTCGCAGTCCGAATCGTCGAACCCGCCAGCGCGCAGCGCCTCGCGCGCTGTTGAAGGACGCCACACATGCCCCGCTCCCTCTCGATGATCCACATCCGCATCGAGCGCGCAGAGAAATCCGCCGCTCGGCAGCGAGAGTTCGCGGTCGACGAAGTCAAGAAGCCGCTCGCAAACATGCCCAAGCCATGGATCAGAACTCTCGCCACCATACTGCGCATAAAGCGGTGCGAGCAGAGCCTGGTCGTACAGCATCTTCTCGAAGTGTGGCACCGTCCACGAGTGGTCCACGGCGTATCGGTGAAAGCCGCCCGCCACATGATCATGAATGCCACCGAGCGCCAGGCGCGTCAGCGTGTGTCGAACGGCGTTCTGCGCAGATGGAGATGGATCGCTCGCGAGGAGTCGAATCAGGCATGGCTGCGGGAACTTTGGCGCACCGCCGAAACCACCTTCGTCCGGATCGAACGACTGCAGGAGCGCGTGGCGTGCGCGCGTCAGAGCAGTCATGGAAACCGCCGTCTCCTTTCCACCTGGCGCGATCGCATCCGCAACCGCGTCCGAGAGTTGGCGCGCCTGTTCAAGCAAGTCGGCGCGGCGCGTTCCCCAAGCATGAGTGATCGCGGTCAGTACTTGCAGGAAACTCGCTCGACCATAGGCGGGCTGCGGCGGGAAGTACGTGCCGACGAAGAACGGGCGTCCCTCGTGCGGTTCCAAGAACGCAGTAAGTGGCCAACCGCCGCTCGCACGCCCTTCCGTCGCTTCTGTCAATATCTGGCACGCCTGCATAGTCAAATCATCAATGGCCGGGTGCTGCTCTCGATCCACCTTGATGCACACAAAGTTCGCGTTCATCTGCTGCGCCGTCTCGTCGGACTCAAAGCTCTCTCGCGCCATCACATGGCACCAGTGGCAGGTGGCGTAGCCGATCGACAGCAGGATGGGAACATTGCGCCGCCGCGCTTCTTGAAACGCAGCATCGCTCCACCCCCACCAGTCCACAGGATTTGCAGCATGCTGCAGCAGATAGGGACTATCGCTCGATGCCAAGCGCGATTGGCTTCGGTCTGCGGACGCAGTCACGGCTTTGGGAGCGGAGTTGGTCGAACAATGACAAAGTGCAACACCACGGCGAACCGATACTGTAGTCGTGGCGTCGCTCGTTCTCTTGGTCCTTTCCATCATCGGCTTGGTGCTGATCCTGGGCGGCGGCAGATTGCTCCCGCTCGTTGCGGCGCTCACGGGTGCACTCCTTGGTTGGATGCTCGGTGGCGTGGTGCAAGCAGCCGTGCTCCCAGATTGGCCTCCGCTCGTTGGCGCTGGACTCAGCGCGCTTGCCGGGGCTGCGCTTGGCGCGCTGTTTGTGCGGATGGCGGTTGCGCTCGGGTTTGGCGCCGCCGGTGCGGTGCTCTTCACACTGCTTGCAGGTCTTCTCGTAGAGCGAGGCGTCGCGCCAACCCAGTTGCCGATGCAGACGAACTCCGTTGAAGCAGTGGGCACACAGAGCGACGCGAAGCAGTCCATTCGCGACGCAAGCAGAGGTTTGAGCGGCGCGGTCTGGGAAATCGTGGGCGATGCACGCGGGCAGTCTCGCGCCGAGGGAACGATCCCAGCCCTCGCGGGTGCAGGAAGCCGACTGAGTGCGCTCGTTCGTGATCGTCTTGGGAGCGTTCCTGGTCCGACACGCACCTTTTTGATCGCAGCGACTGCGGCGGGTGCAGCCATCGGGCTTGGCATCGGTCTGCTCTTTGCGCGTGCTGCACACGCAGCGGCAGCGGCGGTCGTGGGTGCAATGCTGCTGCTTGGATGCGGAATGCCGCTGCTTGAGGGTTGGTTTCCAACGCTGCGTGCTCCGTCGCATCCCCTGGGATGGATCTTCCTTGGTGCGGCGCTTGCGGTGGCTGGCTGGGCGTTTCAAATGCGTCCAAGGTCTCAGACGAAGACGCCGCCGGACAAAACCCAGTCCACGACCTGATCTCCTTCGCAGCGCCCCTATGCTTTCCGAGCAGCATGGATCATTTCCACTACAAAGACCACTCGCTCCACTGTGAGAGTGTCGCTGTGCACACGATCGCCGAGGCAGTCGGCACACCGTGCTACATCTATTCCACCAGCACGCTGCGGGAGCACTACACGCGGCTGCACGAGGCGTTCGAGGAACTCGATCCACTGATCTGCTATTCGGTGAAGTGCTGTTCGAATGTTGCGGTGCTGTCGCTCCTCGCATCGCTCGGAGCCGGGATGGATGTGGTCTCGGGCGGCGAACTCTTTCGCGCCACAAAGGCGGGCGTTTCGCCCGAGCGAATCGTTTACGCAGGCGTGGGCAAGAGCGACCGCGAGATCGAGGGTGCGCTGCGAGCGAAGATCGGTCTGTTCAACGTCGAGAGCGAGATGGAGTTCGAGAATCTGGCGCGGATCGCCCGCACGCTCGGCGTGCGCGCGCGTGCGGCACTTCGTGTGAACCCCGACGTGGATCCAAAGACACACCGCTACACGACCACGGGAAAGCGCGAGAGCAAGTTCGGTGTCGACCTCGAGCGGGCCGTCGCGTTCTTTGCAGCGTTCGGGGCAGATCCGAACATCGCGCTCACTGGCATTCATCTGCACATCGGTTCGCCCGTGTACACCACGGACCCGTATCTCGAGAGCGTGCGGAAGGCGCTTGCGTTGATCGACGATCTTGCGCTGCGCGGCTTCTCCATAGACACGCTGGACCTTGGCGGCGGATTCGGCGCGGACTACGAGAGCGACCAGTCACCGCTCGCGGCGGACTATGCATCGGCGATTGTGCCTCTGCTGCGTGATCGAGTACGCGCGGGACTGCGCATTGTGCTCGAGCCGGGGCGCACAATCGCCGCAAATGCAGGCATACTGCTCACTCGGGTCGAGTACGTGAAGCAGTCGGGAGATCGCCGTTTTGCCATTTGCGATGCGGGCATGAACGCGCTTCTTCGTCCCTCCCACTACGGTGCGTTCCACTTTGTTTGGCCCACCGAGCCTGCGGATGGATTGGTTCCACCACGCCGCGCTCGAGAGCTCGTACTGCCCGGCCTTGTCCGCACGGAGGTGGTCGGTCCACTCTGTGAAACTGGCGATTTCATCGCAGAAGACCGCCTGTTGCCCCCTGTTCAGCGTGGCGATCTGCTTGCGGTGTTCACGGCGGGCGCCTACGGCATGGCAATGGCCAGTCGCTACAACAGTCATCCGCTGCCTGCGGAAGTGATGGTCAACGGAGATTCATACCGAACGATACGGGCGCGCGAATCGTATGAGGATCTGGTTCGGCATGAGACGGCGTGATGGGGCTTGAGATCGGAGGAGCTTGATTGGTCGTACAAGATGAACATGGCGTGTGGACAGTGCTGCGCGAGACTGTTGCTGTGCATCCAGAGGAAGTGTTCGCTGCACTGACGACCGAGGCGGGATTGACTCGGTGGTTTCCTGTCGCGGCACGAGTTGATCTTCGGACGGGTGGATCCATTGTTCTCGGATGGGATCGAAAGTTCCGGCGCACGCTCACGATCGGAGTCACCGCATTCGACCCGAGCGGCACTGTGGTCTGGGCTTGGCCGACGCGAAGCGGCGACCACACCATTCCGATCGAGTGGACCGTGAAGCCATCGGTGGAGGAGGGTGCGGAAGTGATCCTGCGCATGGGACCCATCACGCCCGAGCCGGAGTCGTTGATTGCCATGGCGGAAGACGGCGAGAGTTGGCGCTGGTATCTCTGCAATCTCCGCACTGTGCTTGAGTCACGAACCGATATGCGGACCGTTCGGCCGCTTTAGACAGCAATCGGGAAGAGACGCAGTGCAACGGCGGATGAAATGATCGTTGGTGGCCACGCCCACGCGCCTGCTGCGAGATCGTCGAGCACGATTCCCCATCCGCCTCGGTGATGCTGCAAGTCACGCACGAAACCAGGCTTCCAGACATCGAACAAGCGAAAAAAGAAGAAACCAGCCGCAGCGATGAGCGCTGCGCGTGACAGTGATCCGTCGTCGGCGTTCAACACCATCCACCATGGCACTGCGAGCAAGGTGACCGCGCAACCAGCGGTCTCATCGAGCACCACCGATGACGGATCCTTTTCGCCAAAGGACTTTTCTGCGGCATCGCCGTACATGATGCAGCCAATCGTTGACAGCGCAGCGAGCACAGCAAGCATCACGGACACGCTCCACCACGGCAGTCCAATCCATACGAATGCCACGATCAGTATGGGCGGGGGAAGTGATCCCCATGACCCTGACGCGGGACGCAGCAGACCGAGTCCACATGATGTCACCACGAGTGTGCGCCACAAACCGAGATCTGCCGAGGGCATCCGTCTCCCGCTGGTCATGGCGACTTTCTGAAACCCTGCTGCCGCAGCAGCGCCGATGCTCGGAGGACATAGGGAAGCGCACTCAAGGCGGTCACCACGACCATCAACCAGACAAGGGCATCCGTCCACCACACGAAGTGGACACTTTGGCGCAGGTTTGGGATCGCAGCTGCACCAACGCAGAACGGCACCGTGACGCATTGCACGAACATCTTGAACTTGCCAAATCGGTCTGCAGCGAACGCGATTCCTTGCCCTTCGAATACTGCTCGCACGCTCGTGACGAGCAGTTCCCGGGTCACGACCAAGATCACAATCCAGGGAACGATTCGGCTCGCGGGGGCGAGTGGCGACGAGCACAGCAGGACAAGACCGCCGATCACCAGCACCTTGTCAACGACCGGATCCAAGATGCGCCCAAACGAAGTGACGACTTGCCAGCGCCGCGCGAGATACCCATCAAGAATGTCGCTGACTGCGGCCACCACGAAGATCCAAACCGCGGTCCACGCGCGGGATGGATCCGCCGCATCCGTCGTGTCAAGGTCCCCCGCCACCCCAAAGAACGCCAAAGCCAACACGAGCCGTGCCACCGTGATGGCGTTCGGCAGAGTTCGGCGCATTTCGGACATGCCGCAGCGCATGGTAGTCCTCGGCTTCGTTGCAGGTTCAGTCGATCGGCTCTATCTTTCCGCCCCACGCACACGGATGTGCATGACAGCACCTCATTCAACGAGCGAGCAGTTTCTTCCCCCCATGGTCCCGACGATCTTCTATGCCGCCTGCGCTGCTGCCGCTGTGGCGCTTCTGATGCTGCTGCTGCCTTCGGCGAAGAAAGTTCGCACCGCAGGTACGGTGCTCGGCCTCGCATCGATCGCATGGATCTTGGTGACCATCGTCCGTGCGATCCCCGTGCCAGACAGTGCGCTCGGCAACGTGGGTATGACCTTGCTGTGTGCGTTCATCTCCGTGGCAGCGGCCGTCCGCGTCATTACGCATCATCGGCCCGTCTACAGCGCGCTGTACTTCGTGCTCGTGGTGATCAGCGGCGCTGCGCTCTACGTGCTTCTGAGCGCCGAATTCGTGGCATTTTCTCTTGTGATCGTTTATGCCGGGGCGATTCTGATCACTTACCTCTTTGTGCTCATGCTTGCGCAGCAGTCCCCCACGGACACTGGGGGCGCGGATGCCGTGGAGTACGACCGCGTTGCTCGAGAGCCAGCCGCCGCAGTGACCTGTGGGTTCGTGCTGCTTGCAGTGCTCGGATCGGTGATATTCGCCCCACCTCCGAGCGCAGCAGATGCTGCCGCCGATCAGGTTGCCGCAGTGGAACGCGCGTGGGCTGACCTCGGGCGGATGCCCGATGCGCTGCTTGAGCGTGCACGGCGCACGGATTCGCAGGTGCGGATGGTTGTGCCGCGTTCGAACGGAGCATGGATTGAGACGCAGCGCGACTTCACGGCGGTTGTGTCCGTGCAGCGCGGCGATTCCGATGCTGCGAGTGATCTCGTTCTTCCTCCGAGCCTGCTCCCTGAAAATACAGCTCGCGTGGGCATGTCGCTTGTCACGCGGTTTCCCGTCAGCCTCGAACTGGCCGGTGTGATTCTGCTCATGGCGATGCTCGGTGCCGTTGTTCTTGCTCGGAGGCAGTCAGAGTTGGCGGACGACGAGCGCCGTGCGCTCGCGGGCCTCGACCGACTCGCGGGCAGCGAAGCTTCGCCCGCAAGGAGTCGCGGATGAGTGCTCTGTCCACTGCTGCACTGGCATCCACTGCGCTCGAGGGAATCGGCCAGGCGTTCACGGCGACTTCGGGTGCACAACTTTCGCTCTCACTGGCCATCAGCGCGCTGCTCTTCGTCATCGGACTCGTGGGCTTCATGGTGCGACGCAACATGATCATCATGTTCCTCTGCACGGAACTGATGTTTCAGGGCGCTGCCCTTGCCATGATCACTTTCGCCCGAATGCACATGGATGTGTCCGGACAAGTGTTTGTGATCTTCATCCTGACGGTCGCTGCGGCCGAGGCCGCACTCGCGCTTGGACTGGTCGTTCTGCTCCACCGTCGCCGCGAAACGCTGAGCGCCGAGGTCTGGTCTGATTTGGGAGAAGCATGATCGCGGACTTTCCCATCCCTCAAGCGGTCGTCGCGCCCGAACTGGCATGGGTCGGTTTGGCGCTGCTCTTGCCGCTGATCTCCGCGGTGCTGTGCACGGTCTGCGCCGCTGCGCGTCTCCCAGGAAAGTTGCCGGCCGTCTTCACGGTGCTGGCACTCGCCGCATCGTTCGTGGTCATCCTGCGCGCTTACAACGCCTACAGCGGTCCAGTGCAGGTGCCGATCTTCGAATGGATGTCGTTTGCTTGGGGCGAAGGACGGTTCCAGCAGTTCACGGCGCCATGTGCGCTGTACATCGATTCACTCACGCTCTTCTGGATGCTGTTCGTCACAGGACTCGGCACGCTGATCGCGCTTTACGCCAGCGAATACATGGAGACGGAGAAGGGCGCGGGCTATGCGCGGTTCTTCTTTGGTATCAGCATCTTCCTCTTTGCGATGAGTTCGCTCGTGATGGGCGACAACCTTGTGATGCTCTACCTCGGCTGGGAGGGCGTCGGCCTTGCGAGCTATCTCCTGATCGGCTTCGACTACCAGCGCCCTGCGGCCGTTGCCGCAGCGAAGAAGGCATTCATCATGAACCGCGTCGGGGATCTGGGGTTGGCGCTTGGCATCTTCATGCTGTGGGCCAACTACGGCACGCTTCAGTACTCGCAGCTCTTTCAGGCCATGAACGCCGGTGGACAGACGGGCGTGGACTGGGATGTCTCCCTGATTCCGTTCCTTCTGATGCTCGGTGCCTTCGGCAAGAGCGCGCAGTTCCCGCTCTTCACATGGCTTCCCGATGCGATGGAGGGACCGACCCCGGTCTCTGCGCTCATTCACGCGGCCACCATGGTGACGGCAGGCGTGTTCCTCATCGCTCGCATGTATCCGTTCTTCGCGCTCCACCCAGAGGCTCTTGCGACGGTAGCGTGGATCGGCGGTGGCACGGCGCTCTTGGCGGCAACCATCGGCATGGCGCAGTACGACATCAAACGCGTGTTTGCGTACTCCACGATTTCGCAGCTGGGCTACATGTTCCTTGGCCTTGGGGTCGGCACGACATACGGAGCTTGCTATCACACCTTCACGCATGCTTTCTTCAAGGCGCTGCTCTTCCTGACTGCAGGCGCCATCATGCATGGCTTCGCCGGGCAACTCGACCTTCGAAAACTCAGCGGGCTGCGCCACATTCCAGGTTGGCGGCTTGTCTCGTGGACAATGTTCATCGGCTGCCTGTGGCTCGCCGCATTCCCCTACACGGCGGCTTTCTTCTCGAAGGATGCGATTCTCCTGAAGGCTCTTACGAGCACGCGGTGGGACTTCGTGTTCCTCGGATGGCTTGGGCTGTTTACCGCTGCGCTCACCGCGTACTACACCTTCCGAGTGTGGTTCCGCGTGTGCTGCGGTCCCGTGCACTTCGAGCCGGCGGCTGATGGGCATCACGGCGATGCGTCGCATGATGCCCATGGACATGGGAACGCACACAAGGCACACGAAGTGAAGGGCGCGCACGCAGCGGATCATGGTTTCCACCCGCATGCGCCCAAATGGGCCATTTCGACCGTGCTTGCCCTGCTTGCCATCGGCACTGTTGCTGCGGGATTCCCTGCGTACAACGAAGCCTTCGCGCACGGAACCAACTGGGCGCAGAAAATGATCGTCGGCTCGAGTGCCGCAGCCGGCGCGCAAATCGTCGAACATGCGGCTCAGCATGACACGAGTGCGGGCGATCACCAGGCGGCGAATGGCCCCAGCTTGGGCACCGTCTTGGGCATGGATGCGCACACTGGACTGCTTGTCGTGGGTGCCACTGCTTCCATCGGAGGCATTTTGATCGCCGCCTATCTGCATCTGCTCTCCCGCGGGTCGGCCGATGCACTACGCCGCGCTCTGATGGGCAACGTGTTCACCCGCTGGCTGCCCGTCTGCATGGAGCGCAAATGGTTTGTTGACGAGATCTACCACGGTCTGTTCCGCTTGCCGCTGTGGCTCGGATCTCAAGTGTTGCACTTCGGCGATAAGCACTTTCTCGATGGTGTGCTCGTGGATGGCATCGCACGCGTTCCGATCGCGGCAGGAAAACTCTTCCGTCCGCTCTACGGCGGAGCATTGCAGGGCTATGCGATTTCGATGGTGGCTGGTGTCGCGCTGGTGCTCGCGTGGATGACATGGGTCTGGCTGCGAGGGTTCGAGTGACATGTCGATGATCTGGACAAGCATCCTCATGCCGGTGATCGGCGCAGCCCTCGTGGCCGTCTCTTCGCCGAGGCTTTCAAAGTGGATTTCGCTGCTGGCCACGCTTGGTTCGCTCGCCGCACTCACGCTGTTTGCCTTCGAGTTCCCTGCATGGAACAACGGTCAGTATCACCCGACGGAGGCAGGACCAGCGTGGCTCGATGCCGCAGGCATCCGCCTCTCCGTTGGCTTCGACACCGTGTCGCTCTTGCTCGCGCTGCTCACGGCGTTTCTGATGCCACTGTGCATCATCGGTTCGTACACCGCCATCACCGAGCGTGTGAAGGAGTACTACGGATGGTTCCTGCTGCTTGGTGCTTCCATCATCCTTGCCTTCGCAGCGCGTGACGCGATCCTCTTCTACGTGGGCTACGAGTTCACGCTTGTGCCCATGACGATCTTGATTGCTGTGTACGGCGGCACGGAGCGGCGTGTCGCAGCCATCAAGATGTTCCTCTACACCTTCCTCGGATCGATGTTCATGCTCGCGGCAATCATCTATGTCGCGTGGGAGAACCGTGTCTCGAGCGGAGCGTGGACGTTTGACATCGACACGTTGACGGCGACCGCGGTGCGGCTGCCCGTGAGCACACAATATTGGCTCTTTGCATCGCTGATGATCGGCTTCGCCGTCAAGGTGCCGCTTTTCCCGCTTCATACGTGGTTGCCGCTGGCGCACGACCAGGCGCCAACGGCCGGTTCGGTCATTCTTGCGTCGGCGATGCTGAAGCTTGGGACATACGGCAACTACCGCTTCGCGCTGCCGATGGCTCCAGCCGGTGGCACAGAACTGATGGTGGTCGTGGCGGTGCTCTCGATCATTGCGATCATCTATGCGTCGCTCATCTGTTGGGTGCAGACCGATGCCAAGAAGCTGATCGCGTACTCATCCGTTGCGCATCTTGGTCTGTGCATGCTTGGACTGTTCGCACTCAACCCGGTCGGGGCCGAGGGCGCCGTCTTCTACATGGTCAATCACGGACTTTCGACAGGCGCACTGTTCCTGTGCATCGGAATGTTCTACGAGCGTTACCACACCAAGGACACGGATGTGCTCGGTGGTCTCGCACGGAAGATGCCCGTCTGGGCCAGTTTCATGGTGCTCTTCACTTTCGCGAGCATCGGATTGCCTGGTCTCAACGGCTTCATCGGCGAGTTCCTCTGTCTCGGTGGCACATTCATCGCTGAACACGATGGGCAGAGCGGATATCCGGGCGTCCTTGGGCCGCGCTTTGCTGTCATCGCTGGGCTCGGTCTGATCTTCGCTGCGATGTATCTGCTGATCCTGCTCGGCAAGATCGTCTGGGGACCGCTGCGCGAACCACATCACGATTCGGCGCATACGCATGCTGCACCGCATGCGTCCTTGCCGACTGATTTGAACGCGCGCGAAATCCTGGTACTCACGCCGCTTGCGGTGGCATGCATTTGGCTTGGGGTACAGCCGCAGCCAATGCTCAAGGCGATCGAGCCCTGCGCGACACGCATGCTCGCGAACTACCCGGACGAGGTTCGGCGGCTGAAGGAACGCGAGGCTCAGATGGCAGCGGACGCTGCAGACGCGCCCAATCTGGCGCAGATGCCGCAGCATGGAGGAGTGCACTGATGGACGCCATCGGACCGCGGTTGCTGCTGCTCGCTCCAGAGATTCTGCTGTTCGGCGCCGCCGTCGTCGCTGCAGTTCTTGGCTTGTCGCGGCGCCACTCCGTACGGGCGTTTCTCCCAGTGTTCACTTGTCTTGCCCTCATTGCCTCGCTCGCGTTGATGCCCATCACATGGACGGCTTCGCGTGCCAATGAAGCGCAACTGATCCTGCCGATGCTCGGTGCATTCATCAAGCCGCTCCTCGCGGCCATTGGCATCCTGCTCGTGTTGGTCTCCGCCGGGTCAGTCGACCGCGGCTTTGAGGCGGCCGTGGCGCGTGGACGCACAACCTTCGATCCGCAGCGCGTGGTCGCGGGCGAGTTCTATGCGTTCTTCCTCTTCAGTCTGATTGGGGCGATGCTGCTCTGCAGCGCGACGGATCTCATCTGGATCTTCCTTGCGGTGGAACTTGTCTCACTCCCCACCTACATCATGGTTGCCGTCGGCGGATCTTCGCGTCGCAGCGGCGAGGCAGCCATCAAGTACTTCTTCCTCGGGGCGCTCAGCACCGCAGTGTTTCTCTATGGGTTCGCCATGATCTACGGATCCACGGGGTCTCTCGAGCTGCAAGGCATTCAGACAGCTCTCGCCGCACAGTCGGCAGGCAGCGGCATTGATGCGATGGCGCTCGCAGGGTTGATCCTTGCCGTGCTTGGATTCTGCTTCAAGATCACTGCCGTGCCGATGCACTTTTATGCGCCCGATGTGTATGAGGGTGCTCCATCGCATGTCACGGCGTTCTTGGCGTTCGTGCCAAAGGTCGCAGGCTTCGTCGTGCTCATCGTGCTGCTGACCTGCGTCGGTTGGACAGGGCATTCTCTTGTGGACAGTGATGGCGTTCGGGTGCCCTACGCAGGATTGCCCACGCCGCTGACGGCCGTGTTGTGGATGGTCGCCGTCCTGACCATGACGCTGGGCAATGTCGGCGCACTGCTGCAGAGTTCGGTGAAGCGGATGCTCGCGTACAGCTCGATCGCGCATTCGGGGTATCTGGTGATCGGGCTGCTTTCTGGCGGTGCTGCGGGCATCGAGGCGATCAGCTTTTATCTGCTCGCGTACGGCGTCATGACCACGGCCTCGTTCGCCGTGATTGTGGCTCTTGAGCGCCGCGGCGAGGAGATCAACGAGCTCAACGATCTCGCGGGACTCCGTCAAAAGCAGCCGGTGATGGCCTGGATGCTGGCAATCTCTGGAGCGTCGCTTGTCGGACTGCCCCCCTTCCTCGGCTTCTTCGGCAAGGTGTATCTGTTTGTTGCGGCCATTGAAGCCGATCAATTCGCGCTTGTCTTGATCGCCGTGCTCAACAGCGCAGTGAGCGCGCTCTACTACTTGCGGCTCGCAACGGTTCCGCTTGTGGCACCGCCCTCCGCGCGTTCAGAAGAAGTCGAACTTGTCCCAAGCCGTTGGCCATGGGTTGCGGCCGTGGTCTGTGGCATCGGGACCGTGATTCTGCCTGGATTCCTGAACACGCTCGTGCGCTCGTCAGAAGTCACAACTTCAGGTGCCGATGAAGTCACCGTTGGTGCGCCCATCATCGACACACCATCCGCTTCGCTATCATCGAACGCTTCGGAGCGACCATAGCTCAATTGGATAGAGCACGAGCCTACGAAGCTCGGGGTTGCAGGTTCGAGTCCTGCTGGTCGCGTTTTTCCCCACGCTCATCGGAGGTGGCACATTGCCAACAAATGTCGAGATCGCAGCCACACTGACGGCGATTGCCGATCTTCTCGACATCACAGGCGCCAATGCATTTAAGGTGAACGCCTATCGAAAGGCGGCTCGGGCCGCGGAGTCGGAAGGGCAAGATCTCGGGGCTCTTGCGGTTGCCGATGCACCGTCGCTGCGCAGGATCGAGGGCATCGGCGAGAGCATCGCGGCAAAGATCGTCGAGTTGGTGATCACGCAGCGGATCGCGGAGCTCGAACGCCTCCGAAGCGAAGTTCCCGTCGGCCTGATTGAGCTTTTGACGCTCCAGGGGGTCGGACCAAAGACCGTTCACTTGCTCTGGAGGAAGGCGGGCGTGACCGATGTGGCGTCCCTGAAGCACGCGATCGACTCCGGCGCAATCGCGAATGTCGACCGTATGGGGGCCAAGACCATAGACAATCTCCGCGCATCGATTGCGGCGCATGAAGCAGCTGGAGCACAGCCCATGCGATTCCGCCTTGGACAAGCGGTGCCCATTGCAGAGGCGATGCTGACCGTCCTTCGGACCACGCGCGGCGTTCGGCAGGCCGCATTCGCTGGCAGCGCTCGCCGCGGGCGCGAGACAGTCGGCGATCTCGATCTCCTCATCAGTGGCGATGACCACGATGCGGTACGACAGGCATTCCTCTCGCTGCCCTTCATAGAACGCGTTCTTGCCAACGGCGAGACGCGTTGCGCGGCACTCTTGACCGGTGGCATGCAGGTCGATCTTCGGATCGTGGATGACGGGGTGTTCGGCGCAGCACTGCTGTATTTCACGGGCAGCAAGGATCACAATGTTTTCCTGCGTGAGCGCGCGATCGCCGCGAAGATGCGATTGAACGAGTACGGACTGCACGCAGCACCCGATGGCGCGGACGGACCGATCGGTGCGCTTGTAGCTGCGCGAACGGAGGAATCGATCTACGCAGCACTGGGCCTCTCTTGTTTGCCGCCGGAACTGAGGGAACTCCACGGCGGCGACTTCGAACGGCCGGCTCCTGAACTCGTGGATACCTCGCATGTGCGCGCCGAGCTGCATGCCCACACGACTGCAAGTGATGGGTCGCTCACCATCCATGAACTCGCATCACTCGCGGTGTCGCGCGGCTTTCACTCGCTCGCGATCACCGATCACAGCAAGGCGAGCGCGCAGGCAAATGGTCTGAGCGTTGAACGCTTGCACCGACACATCGATGCCATCCGTGCCGCGCAGACGGACTTCCCGACGCTGCGACTTCTCGCGGGCAGTGAAGTGGACATCCTCGCGGATGGACGACTGGACTACGACGATGAGACGCTCGCACTCCTCGATGTGGTGGTGGCAAGTCCGCATGCCGCACTCCGCCAGGAACCGGCTGCTGCCACGAAGCGACTGTTGCGTGCGATCACCCATCCGCTTGTTCACATCATCGGTCATCCGACTGGTCGCATCCTGCTCGGGCGTGATGGACTCGCGCCTGACATGCAGGAACTGACGGCCGCTGCTGCGGAGTGTGGCACGGCTCTTGAAGTGAACTGCCACTGGAGCCGCTTGGATCTTCGAGATACTCACGTGAAGATGGCGGTCGCTTCGGGCGGGCTGGTCGCGATCGACTGCGACATTCATGGCGCCGAGGATGCGGACAATCTTCGGTATGGCGTGGCGACCGCGCGCCGCGGTGGTTTGACTCGGCAGTTCTGCGTGAACACTTGGGAACAGAGTGTGCTGCTTGCTTGGCTCAAGAACAAGAAGGGCGCGCATGCTCAGCACGCAGCGCGCTAGGATTCCAAGGCGATGTTCGAGTCATTGACGGATCGTCTGTCTGGCGCGCTTCGAACGCTCTCAGGTCGCGGGAAGATCTCGGAGTCAAATGTTCGTGACGCGATGCAGTCCGTCGAGACAGCCCTGCTCGAGGCGGATGTCCATCAGGATGTTGCCCGTGCGTTCTGCACAGAGGTGCTGACGGACGCGCTCGGCGCACAGGTGCTTTCAAGCCTGAAGCCCGAGGAGCAGATGATCGGCATCGTGCATCGCAGACTCGTCGCTCTGATGGGAGAGAGAGCGACGGATCTTTCATTCGTTGAGCCCGGGCCCACTGTGATTCTTCTTTGCGGTCTGCAGGGGGCAGGGAAGACGACCACTTGCGGCAAACTCGCCGCGTGGATCGGCAAGCGTGGGCGAAGTGTTCTGGTCGCCGCGTGCGACCTCCAGCGCCCCGCGGCGGTCGATCAGCTTCGCATCGTGATCGAGGGCGCCGCAGCTGCCGTGCCTGGTACTCGCATTGCGTTTCACGGCGAGCTCGACGCCTGCGGTGATGAACTTGGCAAGACACCAGGCAATCCTGTGGCCGTCGCGCAGCGCGCCATCAAGCGCGGGCGGAGCGAACGCTTCGATGTCGTGCTCATCGATACCGCTGGCCGCCTGCATGTTGACGATGGTTTGATGCGCGAACTCGAGGCCGTGGACCGCGCCGTTGAGGCGCATGAACGCCTGCTTGTGGTCGACTCCATGACTGGGCAGGACGCCGTCAACAGCGCGAAGGCGTTCCACCAGCGGCTGCAGGTGGACGGCGTGATCCTCACAAAGCTCGACTCGGATACGCGTGGCGGCGCTGCACTCACGGTTCGCAAGGTCACGGGAGCACCCATCAAGTTTGTTGGCGTGAGTGAACGCTGGGACGGTCTCGACACCTTCGATCCTCAGCGCATGGCGGGCCGAATTCTCGGCATGGGCGATGTTGTCGCCCTTGTCGAGCGCGCGCAGGAGCAGGTGGACGAACGTGAGGCGGCTGCGGCGGCCGAGAAAATGGCGAAGGGCCAGTTGTCCATGGACGACTTCCTTTCGATGATGCGATCGATCCGGCGGATGGGGCCGCTGAAACAAGTCATGGGACTGCTGCCTGGCGTCGGATCGATGCTGAAGGACGTGGACATCGACGAAGGGCAGTTCAATCGCATGGAGGGAATGATCCTCTCCATGACTCGCGCGGAGCGTGCGCAGCCTGGAACGATCGACCGCAGTCGAGCGCGGCGCATCGCTGCGGGCAGCGGGACCCAGGCGCAGGACGTTTCAAAGCTCACGCGACAGTTTGAAATGATGCAGAAGGTCATGAAGCAGATGAGCGGTGGCGGATTGCTCGGTCGGCTTGGCGCGATGCGCGAGATGGCCGGCGCTGGTGGCATGGGAATGCCCAGTGGAGCCCTGCCGCGCGGATTCGGCGGATCCCCCAAGCCAAAGTTCAAGCAGCGACCAAAGCGCTGACGCCCCGAATACAATCATCCGCGATCGAGGGGCAAGAAGTCCGCGGATTTGCCGTCTGTCCACCGCTTCAGCGCTGGCATGACTGTCTCGCGAACCAGGATCTTCGCGCATGCGGCCGCTGGTATCGCGAGCAACATGCCGTACAAACCCGCAACGCTTGCACCTGCGAGCACAGCAACAAAGATCGATACAGGGCCGAGATTGGTCGCCTTCCCTGAAAAGATCGGCGTCAGGATGTACCCCTCGATGGACTGCACGATCACGAACACCAGGGGTGGACCGCCAAAGATCCAATACCAGGCCAGTCGCTGCGATTCATCCGCAATCTGAAGCTGCTGTGCAGCCAGAAGCCCGATGGCTGGCACAAGCACCACGATTCCCAGATAGGGTGCCACCGACAGCACGCCAGCAAGCATGCCGAGCGTGAGCGCGTAGGGAACGCCATTGATCCACCATCCAATGGCGAACATCACACCCATGCCAAGAGCGATCAGAATTCGGCCGCGGACAAAGCCAGCGACTGCCGCGTCCATCTCCGCCGCCAAGCCGAAGACGCGGGGACGCTGCGCGATCGGCACAAGACTGCCGAGAAACTCGACCGCGGAGGGAAACGACACGCTGAAAAACCAAAAGTAGAACGGAATCAGGACTGCGGCGAAAAGAAGCCCTGAAAGCCCCACGATCTTGTCGAGCGTGTTGTAAGTCGTTGGACTCAGCAGTGCTTTGGAGAACGTATCGGTGAACCCACCGCCCGCCGAGTCAGTTGCCACTGTGAACTCTGGTGCTGCGGCTGTCTCGGGTGTTGGGGTTGGCACACGCTCGCCACCCATGGCCGCTCCGCTGACAGGCGGAGTCTTCTCAAGCGAGATCCATGCACGCGCTCGCTTCACTTCCGCGCGGTACTCCGCCGGCAAGACCGCTTCGGCCTTGTCGATCCAAGCGTCAAACTGCCCCCCCTTCAACTTGTTGACGACATCCTCCGCTTGCCTCACCACCGTTGGCACGATGAGCAGTACCGCGGCGACGAGAGCAATACCACACACGGCAAGAAGCGAAGTGACGGCAACGCTTCGAGACACGCGCAGGGCACGGCACATCCAACGCACGAGCGGTTCAACGAGGTAGGCGAGCAAGAAGGCCAGAAGCAGCGGTATGGTCACGAACCGCAGTGCATAGCCCGCCCAGACCACCCCCACTATCACGGCAATCACAAGCACATCGCGAAACGCCTGCACCTGCCAAATGTGCAAGCGCGACAACCGAGTGGTGGGCTCCTGCTGCGCCGTCGTCGGGCGCGGGTCGCTCCCGTCGGACGGGGTCATCAGTTGGTGGTCCCACCCACGAACTGTCGAAGCCGATCATCGCCGAACACTTCAGCAAAGTCGTAAACCCCACGAAAATCTTCGATCGAGTCATCGGGGGACTTGCGCAGGTAGCCGAGTTCGATCAACGCGTACACGATGCGGCCGAAGTCATCGGTGCGCTCAATGTTCCAACTGCGCAAGACCAGCGGCGCCATCAGCCCATATTGCTCGATGGCAAACTCTGCCAACCGAAAGCAGAGATGTTGACCGCTCATGTGCCTTTCGGGGCGATCAAGTTCCTCAAGCGCCACAGCTTCCATGCGCCTCGTTCGCTCAGCGTCGGACTTTGCGGCATGGCCAAAGCCCGCCTGAACGAAGCGCAAGGCATCTACCGGGTACGGACCCGCCGCTGCCTTGATAGCCGCCATGTCGGGCTCCAGACTCTGGGGAATGGCCATACCTCATTCTATCGGGGTTCTGCCAGAAACCTTGCAAATTTCGTTCACAATGGTGATTGCGAGCCCCCAGCGCCCCACGACGACCGATATTCCTCTATACTTTCGGCCACACGGAGGTCATTCTCATGAACGCATTGGACGCGTCTACTCGGCACTTTCCCTCTTCATCCCTGTTCGCACGTACGGCGTCAATCCTGGCGTCCGTGTTGGCACTCGGCACACTCACCGCGTGCGTACCGCAGGAGAAGTACAACGATCTCGAACTCGCGTATCGCTCGCAGCAACAGCAGTTGCTGCGCACACAGGGCGATCTCGACACATGTCGCGCAAACGAGTCGCGACTTCGGTCGCAGCTCGCGCAGGCATCAGGTGATCTCGCATCACTCGATGCCCTTCGCAAGGGGCAGAACGTTGATGTCGACAAATTGCTCGCCGATTACGAGGATCTTCTGAAGAAGGTCGGCAACATGAGTGGTGGTCCGCTTCCTGACGAGCTGAACAAGGCGCTGTTGGCGTTGGCTGCTAGGTATCCAGATCTGCTGCAGTTTGATGAGCGGCGCGGCATGATTCGGTTTGCGGCTGACTTCACCTTTGATCCTGGATCAGTTGGACTCAAGCCGAGCGCTATTGCAGCGCTCAAGGCACTCGCGCCCATTCTCAACTCAAGCGAGGCCTCTCCATTCGAAGTGGTGGTTGTTGGTCACACGGACAATGTTCCCATCCGAAAGTCTGCGGCGCAGCATCCGACCAACATGCATCTCTCCGCACACCGGGCAATCGCCGTGCGCGATGCGCTCAACAGGGACGGCGTGGCGGCCGCTCGATTCCTGATTGCGGGTTACGGGGAGTACCGACCAATCGTTGCCAACGGTCCAAATGGCGCCGCCCAAAACAGACGCGTCGATGTGTATCTCATGCCCTACTTCGTCCCGACCACCATGGCAGTTGAACCGGCTCCGGCCGCACCCGCAACATCCATTCCCGCGGCTGCACCAAAGACCGTGGACGACGAACCGACCAAGTGAGCCCCGAATTGGGTCACTGATTCGGTCACTGACTGGGTCCCGGATTGGGTCCCGGATTGGGTCCCGGATTGGGTCCCGGATTGGG
>Ga0116204_1000565_pt1 | contig 21169 bp, 20 predicted proteins | sample LakKivwa52mmetaG_FD_94481 | JGI IMG/M metagenome (GOLD analysis project Ga0116204, IMG submission 94481) | Anoxic lake water microbial communities from Lake Kivu, Rwanda to study Microbial Dark Matter (Phase II) - Lake Kivu water 52m metaG | ecosystem: Environmental > Aquatic > Freshwater > Lake... | reverse complement strand
TCTTCCCTGTCCTGGTAGACATTTTCTGCTCCTACCTTCTGCCGGAGATGATCAATGACGGTTTTTGTCAGCATGGGGCGCCTCCTGTTCATAAAAAATAGCGATTAACGCCCTCCATGTCAAGACGAAAAATCCGGCAGGAATTATTTCTTGACAGGCGTGTGAAAGCTTGTTAGGAATACCCGCATCCTGGCCTGATTCTACTTTTTGCCTATAGGTGATACGATGGACATGAAGCGCGACTATTATGAGGATATCAGGCTCTTTAAGAGCGGAGTGGTTCTTTTCTGGACGATAGCGCTGCTGCTTTTCCTTTTCACTCTTCCCTTGTATGCACCCAATTATCACGTGTATCTCCTCAATATCATCATGGTCCATATCATACTGGCCGTTGGTTTGAACATTCTCGTGGGATCCACCGGCCAGATATCGCTCGGCCATGCCGGATTTTTTGCCATCGGCGCTTACGGAACAGCCCTTCTGATGGCCAAGCTTCAAATCCCCTTTGTCTTTGCCATCCTCGCGGCGGCGTTCATCGCCGCTTTTTTCGGCTTCATCCTCGGCCTGCCGGCGCTGCGACTCGAAGGCCCCTATCTGGCCATCGCTTCCCTGGGGTTCGGGCTGACGATCATGCATATCATCGGAGGGGTCGATCTGTTTGGGGGCCGAATGGGAGTCAAGGTGCCGCCGCTCGATTTGGGGATCAGCCAATTGGGCGTCGCTTGGGTTTTGAAGACCGATTTCCAGAAGTACTATCTGATATTGATCATCACCATTCTCATGGTCATCGGTGCGAGAAACATCCTCAAGACCAGGGTCGGCCGGTCTTTCGTGGCCATCAGGGACAGCGATATCGCCGCGGAGGTCATCGGGGTGAATCTGACCGTTTACAAGACCCTGGCCTTTGCCGTCAGCGCGTTTTATGCGGGTATCGCCGGGGGGCTCTTCGGTTTTGTCCTGGGTTTCTTCGATCCCTTTACCTTCAATATGATCCTGTCGATCATCTTTCTCGTGATGGTGGTGGTCGGAGGACTGGGAACCGTATCCGGGGGGATCATGGGCGCCTGCCTGATTACCTATCTTCAATACGACCTTCTGAAAAACATCGGCGAAGTCCCCTATTTCGGCGCTTTTATGATCGACATTTCCCAGCGGTGGTTTACCACGGTCGGTTTGGAGAATTTCAGCAGCATGGCCATCGGACTGATCATGATCGGGATCATCATCTTTGAACCGCTCGGGATGTTCGGCTTCTGGATACGCATGAAGAAATACTGGATGACGTGGCCCTTTTAACGATTGAGAAAGGTAAGAGAAGATGCCGTTTGGACAGCTTTTAGTCGAAGGCCTGGCGATCGGCGCCTGTTATGGTCTCTTTGCGACGGCCGTGGTGATCGTCTATAAGACCTCCGAAGTGGTCAATTTTGCCCAGGGCGAGATGGCCATGTTTTCTTCGTTCGTCGCGTTTCATATTTTGACCGTTTATCAGTGGCCTTTCTGGTTGGCCTTTGTCATCACCATGGTTTTTTCCATACTTTTAGGGGTGCTGATCGAATACCTGTTTCTGCGTCCCGCCAAGCATCCCAGCATCCTGGGAATGATCGTCATTACGCTCGGGGCGGAGATGCTTCTTATGGGTCTGGCCGGTTGGAAATGGGGGGCGGAACAGAAATTTTTTTCACTCCCCCTGAATCCCTCGGTGACTTACGAGCCGGTCAAAGGGATGATTGTCACCAACTGGGCCATCGCCGTATTTGCCGTGGCTTCCGTCATCATGCTGCTCCTCTATGTGTTCTTCAAATATACCAAGCTTGGGGTGGCCATGCGGGCTACCCAGCAGAACAAGCATGCCGCCAAAATCATGGGGATCCGGACCGAACGGGTCTTCTCCATTGCCTGGGGATTCAGTTCGCTGATCGGCGCCGTCGCGGGGATGTTTTTTGCTTCCCGCGCCACCCTGGACCCGGCCTTTATGATGGAACCTTTTCTGCGCGCCTTTGCCGCCGCCGTCCTGGGGGGACTCATGAGCATCCCCGGGGTGATCATCGGCGGCGGTCTCATGGGACTGATCGAGAACTTCTTCGGTTTTTACTGGCCCTCTTGGAAGCCGATCGTGGCCTTTATTGTGATCATCCTCGTTCTCTGTGTTCGACCGAGCGGCCTGTTTGCCAAGCATTATGTCAAGAAAGTGTAACTGGATCTGATAATTGGATATAAAATCGAATCATATTACATGAAGGAGGATGTCATGAAGTTCGGAAAAAAGATGGTTATTTCTCTGTTCGCGGCGTTGACTGTCCTGACGGTCGCCAGTATCGCCCAGGCGGCGCTGCCCGCCGGTTTCGACGATAACGAGATCCGCATCGGTCAGTGGGGCCCCCAGACGGGTCCCGCGGCGCCCTGGGGATCCGTGGCCCGTGGCAGCAAACTGCTGTTTGATATCGTGAACGAAGAGGGGGGCATCCACGGCCGGAAGATCAAATACTTCCTCCGCGACGACATGTACAATCCCGCCCAGACCGTGGCTGTTGTGAAAGAGCTGGTGGAGCGCCAGGGTGTTTTCGCCTTCGTCGGAGGCGTCGGCAGCGCCACCGGCATGGCGGTGAAGGATTATCTGGCGGCAAATAAAATCGTCTGGGTCTCCCCATCGGCCGCGGACAAGGAATTCACCCAGCCGCTGAACCCCTACCTCTTTGCCCAATATCCCCTCTACAAGGACGAGGCCAGCATCCTGGCCAAGTACATCGTGGAAAAACTCAAGACGAAGAAGATCGGGATGCTCTACCAGAACGACGCCTACGGAAAGGACGGCCTGGAAGGGGTGAAGGAACGTCTCGCGACTTACAAAATGAGCCTGGTGGCCGAGATCCCGGTGGAGCCCACCGAAAAAGACTTCGCCTCGCAGATCCTTCGGTTGAAGAACTCGGGGGCGGAGACGGTTCTGATGTATGTAAGCCCGACCGCGGCGGTGATCACACTGAAGACCGCCGCCAACCTGGGCTTCAAGCCCCAGTGGGTCTCCTCCAACACCCTTTCCGATTATCCCCTGATGTTCAAGATTTCCGGAGGGCTGTGGGAAGGGGTGATCACGGGCGCTTTTAGCGAGTCCCCGGACTCCAAGAGCCCCCTGATGACCAAATACCGTGATGCGGCCAAGCGATTGACCCCGCAGGAGCGGTGGGGCGTCTTCTATTACGCAGGCATCGCCTTCGCCGACCCGCTCGTCGAGGCCCTCAAGAGGGTGGGGAGGAATCTCAGCACCGATGCCCTCCTGAAGGCCCTCAACTCCTTCAAGGATTACCAGACAATCGGTCCCAAGGTCAACTGGACGGAAAAGCAGCACCAGGGAACCGATTCGGTCCAGATCCTGAAATGCGGCCCCGGCGCCAGTTACATCATGCTTCAGGATTGGATGACAAACGATCTGGCCACCTGGAAAAAGTAGCAATGGACTATTTTAAAGTAGAAGATCTTTGCATCGCTTTCGGCGGACTTAAGGCCGTCAACAACGTCGCTTTCAGCGTGGAGAAGAATTCGATCTTTTCCATCATCGGGCCGAACGGATCGGGGAAGACGACCATATTCAACATGATCAGCGGCATCTATAAGCCCGATGTGGGCCGGATCGTCTTTGCCGGAGAAAACCTGGTGGGCCTGACGCCGGATCGGGTCGCCCGCCGGGGGGTTGCCCGCACCTTTCAGAACATCGAGCTGTTTTCCAATGCCACCGTCATGGACAACCTCATGCTGGGCAGACACATCCATATGAATACAGGCGTATTTACAGGGGCTTTCCTCTGGGGGAGAGGTTCCAGGGCCGCCCGCGAGGAGATCAGAAACAGGGAAATCGTGGAAGGGATCATCGATTTTCTCGATCTGCAATCGGTCCGAAATCATTTTGTGGCCAGCCTGCCCTACGGCAAGCGAAAACTGGTGGAGGTGGGGCGCGCCCTGGCCGTGGAACCCAAGATCCTCCTGTTGGACGAGCCTTCCGCCGGCATGAACACCGAAGAGAAGCAGGACTTGAACATCTGGATCAAGGACATACAGGCGGAGTGCGATGTCACCATTCTGCTGATCGAGCACGACATGAACATGATCATGGGCATTTCCGACCGGATATTGGCCATTAATCATGGGGAGAAGATCATGGAGGGGCTGCCTCAGGAGGTCCAGAGCCACCCGGAGGTGATCAAGGCGTATCTGGGGGAGGAGCACTGATGCTGAAGGTGAGCAATATCGAAACCTGGTACGATCTGATCCGCGCCCTGCACGGCATCTCCTTCGAGATCAAACAGGGGGACATCGTGGCTCTTCTCGGTTCCAACGGAGCGGGGAAATCGACGACCCTCAAAACCATCATGCGTCTCTTGTACGATCTGAAAGAAGAACAGCCGGAAAAAGGGACCATCGAATTCATGGGGGAGAGGATCGACCGGAAGAACACCGAAGAGATCGTCAGGATGGGAATCAGCTACGTCCCCGAAGGCCGCGAGGTGTTTCCGGAACTCTCCGTCCTTGAAAACATCATGATGGGCGCCTACACGAGAAGGGACAGGAAGGGCATCAAGGAAGACATCGATAACGTGTTTGACCATTTTTCCATCCTCAGGGAGAGGAAGGATCAGGAGGCCGGCCACCTCAGCGGCGGCGAGCAGCAGATGCTCGCCATCGGCCGGGCGCTGATGAGCCGTCCGAAGCTCCTCATGCTGGATGAGCCGTCCCTTGGCCTGTCGCCGGTGCTGACCCAGGAGATCTTCAACATCATCCGCAACATCAATGAGAAGCAGGGGGTGACGATCCTGCTGGTGGAGCAAAACGTCAACATGGCCCTGAAATACGCCAACTTCGCCTTTCTTCTGGAGAACGGACGGATCGTCCGCGCCGAGAAGCCTTCGGTCCTCAGGGAGGACGAGGACGTCAAGGAGTTTTATCTCGGAATTGCCAAGGAAAGCTCGGTAAAGGGCTATAAGCGGTACCGGCGAAAGGTTCGGTTCCGTTAGCAGGCCCCGTCCGTTCTTGGGATACGAGACTTGAGCACATCGCGATCCCTCCGCGCGCTGGACATTTTCCGACCCTGTTACGGAAAATGAAAATGGGGACAGCTCCCGATTTTTTCAAGAAAAATCGGGAGCTGTCCCTAATTTCCGTCGCATGGCGCCCCGAAAAATCTCCAATGCGCGCTTCCGGGATCTGATGTGCTCGAGTCTTGCAACTTCATTTTTTAAGGGAGTTAACATGGAAGCTGATACGCTGCCCAAAGCCCTGATCCACATCACCGGCCTCGATCCCGGGCGAGTGGCGATGCGGCACAAAGAGCTCGGCATCTGGCACGACACAAGCTGGGCGGAATACCTCGACAAGGTGAGGGAGACGGCCCTGGGATTATATGCGCTCGGGGTACGCAGGCAGGATCACGTGGCAATCATCGGCGAGAATCAGCCCGAATGGCTCTATTCGGCGTTGGGGGCGATGTCGGTCGGGGCGACGTTTGTTGGGGTCTACACGACGAACCCCGTCAAGGAGTGCGAATATGTCATCGGCCATTCCGGCGCGGTCGTGTATATCTGCGAGGACGAGGAACAGCTGGACAAGGCGCTCGTATTCAGGGAGAGCACGCCGGCGCTCAGGAAGATGATCGTCTGGGACATGAAGGGCCTCAGGGATTTCAAGGACCCAATGGTCATGAGCTTTACCGACCTGCTTGTCCTCGGCCGCAGAACCGCCGAGGAGGACCCCGGACTGTTCGACCGTCTCGTGGCGGAGGGCCGAGGGGAGGACATTGCCGGGATCATTTACACTTCCGGCACGACCGGTCCCCCCAAGGGGGCAATGCTCGCCCACGAGGGATATCTCTGGGTCGGAAGGCAGGCCAACGCCGTGAGTCAGGGAACGCGGGACGATGAGAGCATCTCCTTTCTCCCGTTGAATCACGTCTATGAGCAGATCTGGGATCTGATGATCCACCTGACGATCGGGCACATCGTCAATTTCACGGAAAACACGGATACGGTGATGACGGACATGCGGGACGTCTCCCCCACCATTTTCCACGCGGTGCCGCGGATCTGGGAGAAATACTACTCCGGCATCGTCCTGAAGATGGCGGACGCGACCTGGTTCAAGCAGGCCGCCTATGGGATGGCCCTGAAGGTCGGCCGCCGCTACAACGAAGAGGCGCTTGCCGGGAGGTCGCCGGCGTTCGCCCTTCGCATCGCGTATTCTCTCGCCTATTTTGCCGTCTTCCGGAAACTCAAGGAAAGGCTGGGATTCGACCGGGTGAAACTCGGCTTTTCTGGCGCCGCGCCGATCTCTCACAATATCTTGAAGTTTTTTCAGAGCATCGGGATTCCCATCCGGGAGGGGTACGGCATGACGGAGACTACGGGGATCACCCACATGTCCGACGAGAAGAACTTCAAGTTAGGGACCGTGGGGAAGGCGCTTCCCGATACGGAAGTCAGGATCGCCGAGGACGGCGAGATCCTGGTCCGCCACAAGGGGATATTCAAGGGCTATTTCCGGGACGAGGAGACGACGCGGGAGGCGCTCCACGACGGCTGGATGCATACGGGGGACGTCGGGGAGGTCGACGCGGACGGCTTTCTCAAGATCACCGATCGGAAGAAGGACCTGATCATCACCGCCGGCGGGAAGAACGTCGCCCCCCAGTACATCGAGAACCTACTGAAATTCTCCCCCTACATCAATGATGCGGTCGTCATCGGCGACAAACGGAAATTCATCAGCGCGATCATCGTCATCGACGAGGAGAATGTGGTGAAGTTCGCCCAGGATAAGAAGATACAGTTCACGACCTTCGCCAGTTTGACCCGATCGGAGGAGGTGCTCCAGCTCATCCAGGGAGAGATCAACCAGGTGAATGATCAACTCGCGCGGGTGGAAAATATCCGGAAATTCCGCATTCTCGACAAGAAGCTCTATACCGAAGACGGGGAGGTGACCCCGACGATGAAGGTGAAGCGTAAATTCATCAACGCCCAGTACCATGATTTGATCGAATCGATGTACCGAGGCGATTGACGGTTATTTCAAGAATACGCGGCATTTCAGGCGCTGGATTTTGCCCGAGGGTCCTTTCGGCAGCTCGGGCAGGAACAGGATCTTCCCGGGGGTTTTGAACCTGCCGAGGTGTTTCAGGCAGTGGTCGTGGAGCTCCTGCTCGGTGACGGTAATCCCGGGCTTCACGGCCACGCAGGCCAGGATCTCCTCCCCGTAATGCCCATCCGGAATGCCCACCGCCGTAACCTCCAGCACGGCCGGGTGTTTATAAAGGGCCTCGTCGATCTCCCTCGGCGCGATGTTCTCCCCCCCCCTCCCTTGATGATCAGTTCCTTCAGGCGGCCCGTCACAAAGACAAAACCCTCCTCGTCCATGGACCCCTGGTCGCCCGTGTGAAACCAGCCGTCGGGTTCCAGGGTCCGTGTCGTGACATCCGGGGCCTTGTAGTAGCGCTTCATCACATTGTCGCCGCCGATGATGATCTCGCCCTGGCCCCCCCTGGGCGCCTCCCTGCCTGTCTTATCGACGATCTTGGCTTCATTTCCCACGGCCCTGCCGGGGGAGCCATGCTTGCGTCTAACAGGGTCCAGAGGGTTGGACAAGACAGGGGCGGCTGTCTCCGTGAGCCCCATGGTCTCCACGATGGAGATGTTGAATTTCTCCTCAAAGGCCCTGCGAAGGATGGGGGGGAGCGACCGCCGTCACTACTTCGCCGTTGATATGATAGAGCGGCAGGCAGCAGAGGGCCCTGTCCTTAGGGGTGAGCCGGCGGGCCAGAGCCGTGTATTGCCCGCCTGCCACAATGTTCTTGTGGGATTGATTGATAAGCAATGGCCTCTGCGTGATCCGAGGATACGGAAAGGAGCATTGTACGTCAAGGCGAATTTATCTCAGGCTCAGGCAGGCGAATGTTTTCGCCATCGGTATGGATGGGAGTGAAGACAAATTGTTTGACAGTTGCGTCTGTCTCTCATATATTCAGAATCAGATGCAGGACCAATATTAGCCGGACCGGAGGGATATAAAATGGATGAAGGGTCAAAACCGCGGTCGACGCGGGCCGAACGGCAGGAACAGGAACGGGCGGCCAATCTGAAATACTGGGCTGAGCAGGATGACCTACTGATGAAACATCGTCAGGAGGCATATGACATCGGCGGCGCGGTCCAGACGGAGCGTCTCGCGAAGCAGGGGAAGAAATCGATGCGGGAACTCATCCGGATGCTGATCGATCCCGGAACGGAGTTCTTCGAGTTGGGCCTCGACGCCGGGTACGATATTGGCAAGAAAAGGCTCCATGGCGGGCCGGCCTATGTAGCGGAAAAGCGTGGGCATATTCCCGGCGGCGGCGTTGTGACCGGCGTCGGTATCGTCCATGGGAAGGACTGCATGATCTTCGCCAATGAAAACCGGGTTGCGGCGGGGAGCTACTTCCCGATCACCTTGAAGAGGCACATGCGGGCCCAGGCAATCGCCGAGCAGTGCGGCCTCCCCTGCATCTATATCGCCGATTCCGGCGGCGTCAACCTCCCGCTGCAGGTCGGCAGCTTCGCGGACGACGGCCATTTCGGATCGATGTTCTACAACATGTGCCGGATGTCAGCCAAGGGGTTCAAACAGTACACCCTCTCCACCGGTGGAAACACCGCCGGCGGCGCCTACATTGTCTATCTGGCCTCCGAATCGATCATGATCGAGAAGATGGCCTACGCCTTTCTGGCCGGTCCGCCGATGGTGAAATCGGCGATCGGCGAGACCGTCTCGATGGAGGACCTCGGAGGCGCCTATGTGCATACGCAGCATTCCGGCGGTTGCGATCACCTGGTCCGGACGCAGGAGGAGGGGATCGCTAAGCTGCGGGCGATGATGGAATTCGAACCCAGGCAGACTCTCTGCATCGAACGGCGGGAGACCCGGGAGCCTCGACACGATTACCGGGAAATGATGCAGTCGACCCCGATAAACACCTATCAGCACATCCAGATCCGGGAGACGATCAAGTGCCTTGCCGACGACAGCTATTTCCATGAATACAAGGCCGACTATGGCCTGGCGCGCGGCGAATCGATCGTCTGCGGAAAGATGTGGCTCAAGGGGATCCCCGTAGGCGTGATCGCCTCGAACGCAAGCGGGGTGATCTACATCGAGGCGGCCCGCAAGGCGACCGAATGGATGATCCGCTGCGGCAACTCCCGAATCCCCGTCCTTTTCCTTCAGGGATCCCCCGGGTACATGGTGGGTAAGGCCGAGGAGTGGGGCGGGATCGGCAAGTACGGCGCCGACATGGTCCGCGCCTGCACCTGTCTGGAAGTCCCCAAGGTCACCTACGTGATCGGGCCCGACCACGGGGCCGCCAATTACGGGATGTGCGGCCGTGCTTTCAAACCCCGATTTGCCTTCACCAACATGCGCGGCCGGACGACAGTCATGTCCGGCGAGACGGCCGGTTTTATTTTGGAGACGGTCCGGCGCAAGAACGTCACGGAAAAAGGGGAAACGGTGAACGAAGAGGAGATGGCGCGCTTCCGCCGTGAGATGCGGGAACGCTATGACGAGGAGGGACACCCCTTCTATACGGGGTCGCTTCTGTTTCACGACGGCGTCATCGCCTTTTCCGAGGCGCGGAACTGTCTCGCGCGGGCGTTCGAGATCGCCCTCCATGTTCCGATCCGCGAGTCCGTCTGGGGTGATTTGAAAGTCTAAATAGCGACGCATCATGAGGAGGTGGCATGGCTGACATTCTCTTGCAGGAAAGGACGGAGGACGGCATCCTGATCCTGACCCTGAATCGTCCCGAGGCGATGAACTGCTTCAATTTCGATCTCCTGGCGGCGCTCGCCGAGGTGATTCGCGAAGCCAATTTCGACACGGCGCTCCGCTGCATCGTCATCACCGGCGCTTCCGGGGGTGATCCGAAGAAGGCCTCCTTTTCAACCGGGGCCGATCTGAAGGAGCGCAAAGAGATGATCCCGGATCAGGTCCGGCGGTATGTCTTTACGATCCGGAACACTTTCACCGCTGTCGAGCAGGTGCGCGTTCCCGTCATCGCCGCGATAAACGGCTTTGCCTTCGGCGGAGGAATAGAGCTGGCCATGGCTTGCGACATCCGCATTGCTTCGTCTGCTGCGACCATGGGGCTCACCGAGACGAGCCTCGCGATCATTCCAGGGGCCGGCGGCACGCAGCGGTTGCCGCGGATCATAGGCATCGCAAAGGCAAAAGAGCTGATTTTTACCGCACGGCGGATCGATGCGAAAACCGCTCTGGACATCGGTCTTGTGAACAGGGTTGTTGAACCGGATCAACTCATGCCTGCCGCGCTGGAGATGGCCCGGGAAATTGCCAAAAACGGTCCGATCGGTGTCGCCCAGGCAAAATTCGCCATCAACAATGGCATGGAGGCCTCTCTTGGCGTGGCCTTGCCTCTGGAATCGAAGGCCTATGAGGCCACCATCCCGACGAAAGACCGCCTGGAGGCCCTTGCCGCCTTTGCGGAAAAGCGCAAACCGGTCTTTAAAGGGGAATGAACGCTATCCGCTTTCTTCACCATTGCCTGGGTTATCGGCTGGGGATCGTGGGGTACGGGGAGGCGCTGTCCCTCCAGAACCGCCTCAACCGGGCCCGCTTTAGGGAAGAGATCGTGGATACGCTCCTCCTTCTGCAGCATCCTCTGGTGATCACCCTGGGGAAATCGGGCAAGGCGAATAATGTGCTCACCCCCGAGGCAGTGCGCGCGAAAAACATTCGGATCATTGCCACCGACCGGGGAGGCGATGTCACCTGCCACGGCCCCGGCCAACTGGTGGTTTACCCGATCCTGAACCTGCAATCTCACGGCCTGGGTGTCAGCGGTTACGTATGGAACCTGGAAGAGGTGATCATCCGAGTTCTTGCTCGCTGCGGCATCGTCGCCGACCGCGAGGAAAAACTCCGGGGGGTATGGGTTGGACAGGAAAAGATCTGCTCCTTGGGCGTACGCCTTTCGAACTGGGTCAGCAAACACGGACTGGCGCTGAACGTCAACAACGATCTGGCCCCATTTAGGCTGATCAACCCATGCGGGACCGGCCGCCCGATGACTTCCCTGGCCAAGATCCTGGGACGACCGCAGGATATGGAAGAGGTTGAGTCGCTGACACTGAAGGCCTTCGCCGAAGTATTTCAGTTTTCCCTGCGAGAGGCGCCGCCGGACACGCTGGAGCCTTACCGATGAAGCCGGCCTGGCTGCGCTGCGGACTGACCGATCAGGCGACGCTCCGGAAGACACGCGGGCTGCTCCGGCGCCACGGGCTGAACTCGGTCTGCGAGGAGGCGCTCTGCCCGAATCTATCCGAATGCTTCGGCCGGGGCGCCGCCACGTTCCTGATCATGGGACGCACCTGTACGCGCGCCTGCACTTTCTGCGCCATCCCCTCGGAAGAACGCCCCCCGGTCCCGGACCCGGGAGAGGCGGGGCGAATCGCCACGGCTGCGGCAGAGTTGGGATTGAAACATGTCGTGATCACCTCCGTGACCCGTGACGACATTGCCGATGGCGGCGCCGGCCACTTCGGCGCCGTGGTCGAGGCGGTGAAGCGGCAAAGTCCATCGATCACCGTAGAGGCGCTCATCCCGGACCTCCAGGGCGAACGGGCGGCGCTGAAAGCTATCCTGCAAAGCCGCCCGAACATCCTGAATCACAACCTGGAGACCGTTCCCCGCCTCTATCCCGCTGTACGTCCGCAGGCGGATTATCACCGCTCCGTTCGCCTCCTGGAGATGGCCAAGGAGATCGACACGGACACAATCACCAAGTCCGGCCTGATGCTGGGGCTGGGTGAGCAGCGGGAAGAGGTCCTGGCGGCGATGGCCGACCTGCGTGGCGCCTTCTGCGAGATCTTGACCCTTGGGCAGTACTTGCAACCTTCGAAGCGGCACTATCCGGTGGCGCGTTACGTCACGCCCGAAGAATTTGCAGATCTGGGCCGCGAGGGTAAGCGGATGGGCTTCCGGGCGGTCTTCGCCGCACCCCTCGTGCGCAGCTCCTTCCACGCCGCAGAGCTCTTCGCCGAGACCCTGGCCGGCAGCCCAAGAAACCAGCGAGGCGTAACCAATAAAAAGCATGTTGTGCTGCACTTTAGCTCTTAGCTCACCCAGCGTACAAACATCTCGACGGGATCGCGTTTTCTTTCAAAGTGGTTTACCGGTGAATGAATATCCGGCCATCCCAGAGCAGTTCCCATAATGATCCTCCTGCTTTCAGGGATATTGAACATCCTGCGTATAATTTGCGGATAGGATACAGATGCGGCAAGAGAAATGGTGCCAAGTCCCCTTGCATGAGCCAATAGTTTAAACGTCTGTATGAAAATGCCCACATCAAGCATGGCATATTCAAGAAGGATATCCTTGTCCACGATTACAATGAGAAGAGCGGTGGCATTAAAAAGGGAGAACATGTCTCCATAGTAATTCATCCTTCCGGCTGTATCTTCCCGCGGAATAGAAAGGGATGTAAGGACGCTCTTACCCACATCCACATATCTTTTTTTTAACATCTCCGGCCATTTTTCCGGCATGGGTACATCCGGTTCCGGTTTTCCCCCGGATATGAGGGCCTCCCTGTTTTCCTTTTTAAAGCGCTCAAGGGCGTCGCCTGTAGCCACTACGAATTCATACTGCTGTGTATTCCCCCACGATGGAGCCCATAGAGCATCGCTAATGAGATCCCGGATTGTTTCTTGCGGAACGCTTTCCGGGAGAAAGCTTCTTGTGCTCCTCCTGTTTTTAACGGCTTCGCTTATATCCATGTGTTCCTCCTTATAATCGGATGAGGCTGAAAAATTGTCCTGGGCGCTGAGGAGACCGAACGTCGCAACAATCACGGCATCAGGAATTCAGGCTGGCCGTCGCCGGGGAGCCGCGTGGATGCATTCACCATGCACCGCGTGCGCTGCCTCCATCCAGGCCTCCGACAGGGTGGGGTGGCAATGAACGATCTTCCCAAGTTGTTTCGTGGTCAGGCCGGAACGAATGGCAACCGCCGCCTCGGTGATCAATTCCGTTGCATGCGGCCCGATCGCCTGCGCCCCCAGAAGCCGATCGGTCTGTGAGTCCGCGATCCATTTGACGAATCCGCTGTTCTCTCCGGAGGCCAAGGCCTTGCCGAGGACGGCGAAGAAGAACTTTCCTGTGCGCACCGCACGGCCCTGCGCCTTGGCCAACTGCTCGGTGAGTCCGACGGCGCCGACTTCCGGATCTGTAAAGATGCAGGCGGGGATTAAGGTCTCTGCGGAAGACTGACCCGCTCCGCAGGCGTTTTCCGCCGCGGTGACGCCCTGGGCCGTGGCGGCATGCGCCATCTGTGTGCTGCCCGCGGTCACATCGCCGATGGCGTAAATTCCTCCAACCTTGGTCGCGCAGTGGGAATCGATCTCGATGTGTCCGGACGTCGTTGTTTCGAGACCGGCCTTTTCCAGTGCGAGACCGGCGGTAGAGGGTTTTCGTCCCACCGATACGAGCATCATCTCGGCGGAGATCTTCTGCCCGCCCATTTCGCCGGTCACGCCTGCGGCGTCCGCCTGAATGTTATCCATAGCTTTTCCCGTCAGGATCGTGACGCCGAGCAAGCCTTCCATCGTTCTGCGCAGTTCGCGTCGAACATCCGCATCGAGCAGGACAAGGATGTTTTCAAGCATTTCGGCAATCGTGACCTTCACGCCCAGATGCGCCATCATGCAGGCGAACTCGCAACCGATCACTCCGCCGCCAAGCACGATCAGGCTGGCGGGGAGCCTGCTGAGCTCCAGGAATTTCCGGCTTTCTACGATCCGTTCGTGCGTCGGAACGAAGCCGGGGACTGCCGAGGTGGAACCCGAGGCGATGATGACGCTTTTGGCTTCCAGAACGGCTGTTTCCACACTCTCGACTGCGATCCGATTCCGGGACAGAAAGGAGGCAGTCCCCCGGAAGATCTTCACGCCATTGGCTTTGAGGAGCTGTTCCACGCCCCCGCTGAGCCTGCTGACCAGGGTATCCTTGCGCTTCATCATGGCCGCGTAGTCAAATGTGCAGGTTCCCGCGGTAATTCCCATGCTGTCTGCATACTTGATCCGGTGATAGAGTAAGGAGGAAGCGATCAGGGTTTTGGTGGGGATGCAACCCCAGTTCAGGCAGGTCCCGCCAATGCGTTCCTTCTCCACGATGGCGACCGTGGCGCCGAGCTGCGCCCCACGAATCGCCGCCGGATACCCGCCCGGCCCCGCTCCTATCACTACGAGATCAAACGACTCCATCAATTCAGCTCCTCCGATTTTGTCTTCACGGCAGTCGTACATTCAGCAGGGACGGCGCCAATCTCTCAACACACCGGGTTTAGTATTCCAGGGCATCGTGGGTCCATAAATATCCCGCTCTTTCCTGAGCCAGCGGATTCGGTCGATGTTCCGGGCCGAGTATAGGGAGATCACGTTTGCGTGTCAAGGACATTGAGCAGGACTGAAATTCAGAGCAGGACTGTGCAGTACATCGAGCAGCGGGAAACCAAAATATCGCTTGACAGGCCTGATCCGCCTTCCATATAGTCGGCCAAAATCAGGGATTCCTATGAAGAAAATACAACAGACAGGGAGGAACTAACCCTCTACCTTCGTGGTCGGCAGCAAAAGGGCCGATTAAGATTGGTTTCCTTGCCCCACTTTCGGGCGGTATGGCCGCGAATGGGAAGGACATGCCGGTGGGTCTTGAGCAGTACCTCGATGAGATCAAGTATCCGGCAGCCGGCCGCAAGATCGAGCTCCTCGTCGAGGACGACGAGGCCAATCCGGCGGTAGGTCTCACCAAAACGAGGAAACTGGTGGAGAAGGACGGCCGGAGAGTATGCGTACAATACGCTCAAATTCAGGAAGGTCTCCATTGTCGCCTGTGATTTCGCGAAAGATCAGGGCGTGGATCAGATCGAGCGATTTATCGATGATCGCCTTTCGCCGGTAGGAGGATCGGTAATCCTGGTAAACGGGAGAAACTTCCTCTCCCTCGATGGGTGGGAGACGCGAATCCATGAGGGGGCTGAACTCACCTTCATGGTCCCCGTAGCGGGTGGCTGACAGGTGAAAACTCGAAGTGGTGCATCAGGATCGGCAGGCGCCGCAGGGGTCCGTACGGGTCGGCGCCGTTACCGGGTCGTTATCGTGGTCTGGGCGGCCTTCTTCCTTGGCGGCTTCGACCGGGCGGCCATTTCGCTTTTGCTCGTGGACCCTGGTTTTCTGCGGGACATGGGGCTGGAAGGAAACCCCGAACGACAGGGACTGCTGATGACCTTCCTTCTTTTGCCCTATGCCCTCTCGAATATCTTCCTCGGTCACACGGCGGACCGCTGGGGACCGAGGAAGGTCCTGACCCTCATGACCGGTTTCTGGTCGGTTGCCGCGATCTGGATGGGCGCCGTGGGTTCCTATTTCTTGATGCTTGCGGGTCGGATGGCACGAGGAATCGCCGAGGGGCCGTTGTTTCCGGTTGCAAACCGCTACATCCGCTATTGGTTCCCGCCTTCGGAACGGGGGGGCGCCAATGCCATCTGGACGAGCGGGCAACGGGTGGGGATGACCCTGGCCGTGCCTTTGCTGTCGCTGGCAATAGGCATGTGGGGTTGGCGCTCGGCTTTTTTCCTGCAGTCGGCGTTGGCGCTGCTTCTTGTCGTGCCGGCAATCTGGTTTCTGACCGCCGACGCGCCGGAAAAGATGGCCGGGATCGGGGCGGCGGAAAGGGACTTTATCACCCAGAACCGGACAAATGGGACAATCAAGAGCACGAGGGGGGGCGGTGACTTTTCGGGTCTGATGCACAATTACCGATTCTGGCTGATGGTGATCTATCACTTTGCCGTCCTGGCCACCTTCGTGGGGTTGACCACCTGGCTGCCCAAATATTTAAGGGACGCGCGGGGCTTTGACGTGGGGGCGATGATCCTCGTCACCTCGCTTTCCTACATGGGCTCTTTCCTGTCGTCCCTCGTGTTCGGTTTCCTTTCGGACCGCATCGGCAATCGGGCTGGACTTTGTACGCTGAGCCTGGCAGGCGCCTCCGTCTCCATCGGACTCGCGGCGCTGACGCCCGATCCGATTATTAGCGCACTGCTGATGATGCTGGGAATGGTGCTTTGGGGAATGAGCCCGCCAATCTTCTACGCCATTATGCAGCGCATTGTGCCCGCCCCTATCATGGCTGCCGGAATCGGCATCGACAACGGGCTGGCCAACCTCGGGGCGGCGATGGCGCCGGCAGTGATCGGTTTTCTGATCGCTGCAACCGGTTCCTACCTCGCCGGGCTTCTTTTCATTGCCAGCCTGGGATTGATAGGGGCTGCAGGGGCGGCGGTGCTGGCCGTGCAGAGGTACTGAACATGACCGGGAGCGCATCCCTTTAAGCCCCGCCTTGTAGACGGGGTTGCGGGGCGCATCGAAAAAAGAACACTTCCTTGCCGGGAAGCCCCGCCCTGTGGGTGGGGAGCTTCACTATTCGGCTGTGGTCGTAACCGAAAAAATATTTCAAAAACGGTCCAAATGAGATAGAATGGTTCGAAGGATCGGGCTGCCGGAACGAACAACGCGATACCGGACGCCGCTCCTCGGGCATGAGGTGATATGAGGCTATTGCTTAAACTATCCGGTCTGATGGACGCGCTGAGCGAACAGATCGGTCGGGTCATCATGTGGTTGATCCTTGCGGCTGTGCTCATCAGCGCCGGCAACGCCATCGTACGCAAGGCCTTTCAGATGGGCTCCAATGCGTTCCTCGAAATGCAGTGGTACCTGTTTTCCGGCGTGTTCCTGCTCGGCGCCGGGTACGTCTTCCTGAAGAACATCCATGTGCGCATCGATTTTCTGTCGAGCCGCCTGTCGGAGCGGACTCGGTCATGGATCGACGTGGTCGGCATCCTGGTTTTCCTGGCGCCTCTGTGCTGGATACTGATCCAGATGTCCTGGCCCCTGTTCATAAAGGCCTGGCAAAGCGGCGAGATGTCGCAAAACGCGGGAGGGCTTATCCGATGGCCGGTGTATCTTCTTTTGCCGGTCGGCATGGCCCTGCTGCTGCTGCAAAGCGCCTCCGAGCTCATCAAACGCATTGCCTTCCTTCGCGGCCTGATACCCGATCCGCTCGCCCACAGCCAGCCGGAAAAAGATCCTCCTGCGGCGATAGCGCCCAATCATCCGCCGGAGGCCTTCTAAATGGAATTCATCGCCCAGAACTTTGTTCCGCTGCTCTTTGCAGGCCTGCTGCTGTTCCTGCTCATCGGCTTCCCGGTCGCCTTCAGCCTGGCGGCCACGGGCCTTACTTTCGGCCTGATCGGGATGGAAGCCGGTCTGTTTCAGAAGACGCTGTTCCAGCCCTGCCGCTTCGGATATTCGGCATCATGCAGAACGACACGCTGCTGGCCGTTCCTTTTTTCACTTTCATGGGGCTCATCCTCGAGCGCAGCGGCATGGCCGAGGATCTTCTTGAAACGGTCGGACAGGTGTTCGGCCCGCTCCGTGGCGGCCTCGCCCTGGCGACGATCTTCGTCGGCGCGCTGCTCGCGGCGACCACCGGCGTGATGGCTGCCGCGGTGATCTCGATGGGGCTGATCTCTCTGCCAATCATGCTGCGCTGCGGCTACAACCGGAGCATTGCCACCGGCGTCATCACCGCCTCCGGCACACTGGCCCAGGCCATCCCTCCTTCGCTGGTGCTGATCGTCATGGCCGACCAACTCGGCCGCTCCGTCGGCGACATGTATGCCGGCGCCATCGTGCCGGGGCTGATGCTGGTCGGACTGTACGCCCTGTTCATCGTCGTCCTGGCCATTGTTCGACCGAGCTGGGCGCCCGCCCTGCCCGAGGACGCCCTGATCTACAGGGAGACGAACGGCGCCAGCGGGCGCAGGTCCCTGCTGGCGATCATGGCGATTGCGACAGTGGCCGCCTTCATCTGGTCCTTCCTCCATGACGGCATCATCAATCCGCTCGTGGGCCGTGAAGGCAGGGCGCCGATGGACGAGGTCCTTATCCTGTCCATGACCGCAGCGGCTTTCTTCGCGCTGGCGATCGCCCTTGCCAGCCGATGGATGCGCCTGGGGCTGCTGTCGCAACTTTCTGAACGTGTCGTTTTTGTATTGCTTCCTCCCCTGGTGCTGATCTTCCTCGTTCTGGGAACCATCTTTCTCGGCATCGCCACACCGACGGAGGGCGGGGCGATGGGCGCGCTGGGCGCGCTCATCATGGCCATCGGGCGTCGCCGGCTCGATTTCGGACTGCTCAAGCAGGCGCTCGACAACACGGCAAAGCTGTCTTGCTTTGTCATGTTCATCCTGATCGGGGCCACCGTGTTCAGCTTCACGTTCAATGCCGCCGACGGCCACTTCTGGGTGGATCGCCTGTTCAGCAAGCTGCCGGGCGGCCAGATCGGTTTCCTGATCGTGGTGAACCTCCTGGTGTTCGTTCTCGGCTGTTTCATCGACTTTTTCGAAATCGCCTTCATCGTCGTCCCGCTTTTGGTGGTGGTGGCCGAAAAGATGGGCATCGATCTCATCTGGTTCGGTGTGGTCATCGCCATGAACCTGCAGACCTCGTTTTTGACGCCACCCTTCGGCTTCGCCCTGTTCTACCTGAGAAGCGTGGCGCCCAGGAACGATTACAGCGACCGGGTCACGAACGAGCGCATCCCGGCGGTGACGACGGCGCAGATCTACAAGGGCTCGGTGATGTTTATGGTCCTCCAGCTCATCATGCTGGCCGTGGTGATCGCCTTCCCGACTCTCGTCACCGACAGGCTCAGTAAGGCCCCGGTCGTGAATATGGATAACATCAAGATTGAGGCTGAAACCGGAGAATATCGCAACAGGGAAGAAGGTCCGATGAAAATATTAACGCCGGAGCCGATGGAAGACAAGACTACACCGCAAGCCGCCGGCAACGTCAAGGAGGAAGACCCTATGGAGGCGGTTAGGCGCGCGATCGAGCAGGACGCAAAAAAGAAGTAGGTCGGGCTTCGCCCGCCTGCGGAGCCTTCAGCAAAAGCAGAAAACCCCGCGCGGCGCGAGCCTCGCGGGGTTTTCTGCGAAATACGGCCACGCTTATAGTTTCTGCGCCTGCATGAAGTCGTCGAAACCGGCCTCGGCAAAGCGGAACCACATGTTCTGGTCGGCGCGGAACTTGACGTAGTCATCGTAAATCTTCTTCCAGCGGGGGTTCTTCGCGGACAGCTCGGCGTACAGGGCCGTAGATTCTTTGAAAGCGGCGTCCATGATGTCCTTCGGGAAGCGATGCAGCTTGGCGCCGGCAGCCACCAGCTGCTTCAGTGCGACGGGGTTCCTGGCATCGTAGAGGGCCTGCATCAGCACGTGCGAGCGTGTCGCTGCCGCCTCGATCATCGCCTTGTACTCGGCGGGCAGCGCCTCATAAGCGTTGATGTTGACGTAGAGGTCGGTCTGCGCGCTGCCCTCCCACCATCCGGGATAGTAGTAGTGGGGCGCCACCTTGTAAAAACCGAGCTTGTAGTCGTCGTAGGGACCGACAAACTCGACGGCATCGATGGTCCCCTTTTCCAGCGCCTGGTAGATCTCGCCGGCGGGGATGCTCTGCGTCACAACACCGAGCCTCTCCATCACCTTGCCGGCGATGCCGGCGGTTCGCATCTTGAGCCCCTTCATGTCGGCCATCGACCTGATTTCCTTGCGGTACCAGCCGCCCATCTGGGCGCCGGTGTTGCCCATCGGGAAATTGATGATGTTGTAGTTCATCATGAACTCGCGCAACAGCGTCAAACCGTTTCCATCGAACAGCCAGGCGGTCATCTGGCGCGCGTTCAGGCCGAAGGGGATGGCCGTTCCCAGGGCGAAGGTGTCGTCCTTGCCGAAGAAATAATAGGGCGCGGTCTGGCAGCACTCGACGGTGCCGTTCTGCACCGCATCGACCACGCCGAAGGCGGGGACGAGTTCGCCGGCCGGGTGCACCGTGATCGTGAACTTGCCGCCGGACATCGCGCCCATTATCTTGGCGAACATCTCGGCGGGGCCGATGAGGGCGTCCAGCGACTTGGGAAAGCTGGACGCGAGGCGCCAACGCAGCGTAGGCTGGGCATGAACCGACGGCGTTGCGACACCCACACCGGCGGCGAGGCCCGCACCGGCTGCAAGGCCTGCACCGGCCTACTTCAGAAATGAACGTCTGGGGATGGAAGTCTCCTGCGTAGTTTTCTTCATTTTTCCTCTCCTTTTTTAGTCATTAGCGCTTCTTCATCATCTTTTCCAGGCCTTCTCCTGTCGGCCCGTCCCTCTTCGATTCAGGAAAGAGGAGTATATTCTATGTTCTGCCGCCGGAAAGTCAAGAAGAATCATTGTGAAGAAACTGAAGCATCTTTTCGGATAAGACCAGGCGCTCCGGCCAACGAAAGATGCGAGCGGCCGGCGCAGGCAAGGCCGTCGTACACAAGATCCCTTATTCCTTTGGGAGCGGCCATTCGTCGCGCTCCGTCAGGACATCACGGTAGACCGCGAGGGCCTCATTGACGGCCGGCATGCCGGCGTAGGTGCCGATCTGGAAGAAAAGCTCCGCCAGTTTTATGCGATCGCAGCCCACATTGAGAGCGGCATTCACATGGAGCTTCAGCTCATCGTGGGCTCGGATGGCCGCAAGCGCCGAGCAGGCCACCATCTGCCGCTCAGGGGGCGACAAAACGGTTCGCGAATAAAGGTTTCCTGTGATGAAGCGCGAAAAATCATTGGCCAACTCCCGATCGAACGCCTTCCACAAAAGATAAGGCGGTTCCATCTTGATTCCTCCGGCGAAAAGCCTCTTTGCCGTTTCCTGGGTCTTTCGTGTCATCTCATCCGTCATCCATTTCTCCTTTCATATATCACCTCTAATATCACCTCGTCCTTATCAGACGTGGGTTTATATAATGGGAAAATTGTCTTGACAAGTTGAAAAAAAGCTCCGTGTGCCCTCCGGGACAAAATCCATTGGAACAAAATCCATTTGACACCACCAATTAGGTAATTGTATAATTAGAGCCTGTTCAATAATTCAGATTTGTTCCATATCCTTCTTGGGAAAAGCTGACATATGCGCTTGAAATACAATGAAAACGTCTGACACTGTTCAATACTGGTGTTCAATATTAAGAAAAAGAG
>Ga0116204_1000564_pt1 | contig 21187 bp, 5 predicted proteins | sample LakKivwa52mmetaG_FD_94481 | JGI IMG/M metagenome (GOLD analysis project Ga0116204, IMG submission 94481) | Anoxic lake water microbial communities from Lake Kivu, Rwanda to study Microbial Dark Matter (Phase II) - Lake Kivu water 52m metaG | ecosystem: Environmental > Aquatic > Freshwater > Lake ... | reverse complement strand
GTTATTGACAAAGTTCCGATTTTATTCACAAAACATAATTTCCTTACCAACATTGAATCATCTTTGATAGAAGATATATCTTTTAATCGTAAAATAGGTAAACTAAAAACAATCTAACTGCCTAAAAGACATATAATCAATATATATGATAGAACCAGACTACGATATCACCCAGCCTTATCTTGGACTTATACAGCAGTACCGGCCAAAGCCTGATACAGTTGACATGGACACACAGCGCAGGATAGCTAAGGGTAATGCTCTGGCTGAGGCATTTCGTGTGCTTATAGATGCTGCTGGTGCCTCAAAAGGTTCAAATGTACAGGAGAGAACAGCCCCGACAAATGCCGTGCTTGGTGCTGTTGATAAGTACTGGAAAGCAAAAGAAGCCAATAAGGCTGAGCAGTCTAAGTGGGACCAGATGGAGCTCGGGGCCGGTATAAAAGCACTTGAAACAGAATCACAGAACCGGTTTGCTACTCAGAAACAGAAGGAAGCCCAGCAGTTTTCCGCAGAAGAAGCAGAGAAAGGAAGGATATTCACACAGGGAGAAAATGTTCTGAACCGCGAACAACAGGCAAATACACTGAAACAGCAAGCTGAACAGTTCCGTCAGAATCTAGGCATGAATCAGCAGGAATTGTCCTTTAAAAAAGAGACAGCTAAAACCGATGCTGAGATTGAGAGGGAGAAGATTACCTCTCAGAACATGCGCTATATGCAGACACGGCCTTATGGATATGCCAAAGGGGTTTGGATCTCTGACCCTGACATTCAGAAGCAGATCAATATTCCTGATGACAAAAGAGCTCAGGTGTTAGCGTATATTGAGGCTGATCCTGCAGTAAAAGACCAAATACCTGTCATTAAGTTAGGGCTTGGCAATGTTCCGCCTACAGCACAGGCCGAATATCTTATTGCTCAAACATATTCATCACTCAGCCCTGAGACAAGGGCAAAAATAAGACAATTTGTAGGTGAATCACCGCAAACTGTATCACAAACCAATAAGCAGGGAGATCAATTTTTATTCTACAAGAATACACCTCCTGCACAGCCAGTTATCAAGACCGATAAAAACTCGACAATGGTACAGGTACAACAGCCTGATACCAGTCAGCAAAATACAGTAACCCCGGATCAGGCAGCCATAATACAGAAAGTCATTCAGGCAAAGAACTATACTCCGGAATTTAAAAGAGCAGCTATTTACAAATACCTTATTGAACAGGGATATGACGAGAATAGCGCTAAGGTTGCAGCTGAGGGAGTATATCAGTCTTTAACAGGTAATTAGTTTGTGATGGTACAGGAAGAAAAACCCAATAAGAAAGTCATTGATGCTGGTCTGTTTCTCAAACAGCTCAATCTTAGTCAGCAACCTTCAACAATTGATACATCTGCCACAGAAGGACCTAAAACAGATCCCTGGGGTACTGATATTCAGAATATAAGTCTTGATGAACTAATTGGAGGAAATCAGGAAAATCAAATCACCCCCCAAGATATTACAGATAATTCTCCTTTGTCAATATTTAAGTACCTGAAGCAATCAGCAATAGAAGCAAAAACAAGCGTTGAGAATGCACAAGGTGTTATTCGTAAAAATTACCTGAGCAAGTATCGTTTCCCTATATCGTCTCCTATTGGTGGTGGTTATTTATGGGATTCTAAAGATCAGATGGAGGCTTTTACTAAGTTCAGAGACGAAGAGGCTCGACTTGATGTAGCTAATAAATACCTTAAAAGAGCTATAAATATACCAGAAGATAAAGAGGGATCAGGATTAAAAGCATTTCAAAATGAACTTCATAATATTGCATCGGCAGGCTTGTCTGGCGCTTATGAGAGTATTGTAACGGCAACAACAGCAAGGGGCATGACTGATAATCCAAATGACCCTGTTAGTCAAACACTCATTGATGCATACGGTAAGTTACAAACACTTACATCTATCGCAAGTCAGGAAATCCCCAGATATAGAAGAGTATCATCAATTGCAGGATCAATTCCTTATATTGAACAGTTTCTCTTAACAGGCGGGATAGGTACGGCAGCTGAAGCATCAGCAGCAAAGGTAGGATCGGTATTAATAAGAAAGGGAATTAATAAAACTGTGGCAAATCGTATTATCCAGCCCATTGTTGAAGGAGGGATAAGCATGGTAGGACGTGTTCCTTTATCAGCTGCAACATTTCAGTATGTCGCAGATGAAAGTATTGGTGACTTAACAGTTGACCCAGAAACAGGGAATATGATAATTGATCCGAGTACTTTACCTAAAATATCAGATGCAATTGCTAAAGGAGTATATGGATCGGCAAAAGAAATATTTTCTGAGTCACTTGGAGGCATGGTTTCTTTACCAATAAGTCTATTTCCTAAAATAATAAAAAGAGCAATTTCTCCACAAGTAAGAAAGTTCTTCAAGATGGCAGGAATGAATGGGATTGAGGGTGAATTTTATGAAGAAATGGTATCTCAGGCACTTGGTGGTGAAAACCCTTTTGATCCAGAATTTCTTAAAGATCTTTTAATTACAATTCCAGTTATAACTACTGGTTTCTCTATGCTTTCTGCTCCCTCAATTGTAAGAAACATGAAATATCGTTCTGATACAAAAGAACTTATTGATATGTTTGGCAAGGACAGAGTTTCAAAAATACGTAATAGTATAGAGAATGGAAATATAGATGACCAAATGCATATTTGGGATGAGATAAGAGGGGCAGATTTTGATAGTAAAGACATATTAAAATTATTTAATTATGCCAAGAGCCTTGTACAACAGAAAACAGAGGAAGCTCTGGCGAATAAGCTAAACTCCCGGAAATCAGGTTCAGAATCAACTACACAGACCCCTTCGCCCGAAGGTCCCCAGTCACAACCAAGCATTCCCGGGCTTCCTTCTTCTCCAATAGATCAGGCAGGACAACCATTAAACATAGGACCGCTTAATGTTCCACAGGTTGACATAGAGACACAGGTAGAACAGAACTTCGCACCTATCCGCGATGCTATGGACCAGTTTCGTAACCGCGAGACAGGGAATCTTCATATGTACCAGGATCAGAGAGGCCAACTGTTTTACATGCTTGAGCAGATAGATGAGGATACAGCGCTCTTTATCTCAGCAGAAACAGTTGAGGGACAGCCGGTAGAGAAAGGTATCAAAGGACTGGCACTAATGCAGAATATCAAAGAACTGCCTTATGAAGAATGGTCAACCAATATAAAGAATAATCTTCGTGCTGGTCTCGAGGTAACAAAGCAAGCTGCAGATATAGAGGCAGCCAAGCCGGAACCTACAGCCGAGAACTCATATAATGAGGAATGGCAGAACGCAATAAAGAATCCTGATACGCAGGCTGCAGTAGATCAGGTCAATAATATCCGTGACCGTGTGGTTGATGACATGGTTAATGGTCAGACATTCTCCGATGAATTCCTCCAAAAGCTTGAGATTGCCAAACCGGAAGGTGGTCCCGTAGCAGGTGAAAGCGCTCCGGGCACTTCTCCGGTGACTGATAAGCCGGCAGAGCCTAAATCATTTCCAATAACCTTTGGTGACAAGAAGCTCATGCCAAACAAGGCTATCGAGCAGCCTAACGGGACATATCTTCTTGAAAATGCTTATCCTACCTTCGAGGAGGCAGAGAAAGCTCAAAAGGATATTGAAAAGAGATTCGGGCATAAAGGATATAAGGCTACAATTGAAAGCAAGAGTACAGATGAGACAAATCCATTTGCCGATGAAGTACATTCTTTGAGGATCAATATCAAACCAGTGGCACCTGTCACAGCACAGAAAGAAGAAAAACCGGAGATAAAAAGAGAAAGCCCTGGTAAAACTATCCGCAAAAAACGGCAATGGCGAATGCCAAAGGCTGATGAGGCAAGGATAACACAAGATCCGGCATCATTCTCAATGGCTGTTTACCAGTTCTTCCTTGCTGGTGGAAGGGTAAAAACAGCAGATCTCATTCGTTATGCCGGTATTAAGCCCGGTACAGAGGAATTCCGAAGGATGATATGGGCATATTCCAATGATGGAGTATCTCTTGATGTCATCAATCAGATCCCGGGATTCGAAACATTTATGACCGGAATGGAAGGTATGGACGGCATAAATGCTTTTATCGATGTTATGCAGGGTGTTAATGGCAAGAATGCTATCAGGGAGCGCTTCGATGCTATGGTGAATAACCAGGGAGCGCCTTCCGTTGACCAAACACCTGAAGAAGTTGACCAACAGCAGGAATATGATGACGAAGAAATATATTCTGAATTACCAGAAACGATATTGGCTAATTCGGAGATTCTTAATATCTTCGTAGAGTTTAGCAATGAATCGGGGGAGATTGATTTCAATAAGATTGGTAATCTGATGAAAGCAGATCCTTCTAAATTTAAGTATTTTCCATACCAGTTAACCGATGAAGAATTTTCAGAACTATCAAACATAATAAACGATGACGAGAAGCAAAGAAGCATTACGGACCTCTATAAAAGGTCTGGTGGCCCTGAGATCAAAGCTCAAAGGGACGAGTCGTTCGGAAGAGTTGCGCAACTTGAAAGCCGAACTGGAAGCGAAATTGATCAGGGACAACCCGGAACTGGCACAGAAGAAAGGACTGAACCCCAGCAGCCAGAATCAGAGGTAACACCTCCTGATGAAGAACCGGTAAAAGAACGAGATAATATTCTTGATCCGGAATTAAGAAAGCAATACGGTCTTGAACCATTAAGACCTACATATCGAGGTACTACATTATCTGAATGGGAAAATATTCAGGACGGGAAGATTATTTCTTCTGATAATATGACAAATACGACATGGGTTTCTGATAAAAAAGAATATTCAGAAGAATATGTCAAAGGTAAAGATGATGGTGTTCTTATTGAATTTAAACCAGAGGCAATTGATAAATCCGTACACGAATCAGGTCAGATTAATGATAATACTGGTGTAAGATTGGGCAAGGGATTGACAATTGATGATGTTCAAAGAGTAACCAATTCTAAAGGAGAGGTTATATACGATGCTTCTAAATCAAGCCCAGCAGTTACTGAAGTTAATTCTCCTGCAGCAATAGAGAGAGCACAGGTAATAGTAAAGGGAATATCAGATCTTGAAAAGCCAGAAGCATTGCTTAATGAACTGACATTACCAAAGGAGATATCTTCGTTTTTCAACAGCCTTAAGAAATCAGAGACATCAAAGGATATCTGGTCAATTTACGGAAAAGGATTTGCACCCTTTAACGGTAATAAGATCCGGGATTTCTTCGGCTATGTTAATGGTGCTCTTAATTCAGGTTATGGTCGTAATCCGGGTGTTGATGAGAAGATCCTTAAAGATAAAGGATTTGACTTATCACTGGTTGAGAAAGCAGATCCGAACAGAATATGGTTTAAAAATGGTGTATTCCTTTCAATAACTACAGGGAGCTTCAAAGGAGATAATACATTCTATGCAGGTACACAGGTAAGCTTAAGAGATGTGCCATACATTGAAGTAATGAAGATGGTCAAATCAGGACAATTGACAGAGGAGAAAGCCTATGAGATCCTTGAGGGAAAAAGTGAAACTAAGAAAGAACTTGGTACGGGGGCTAAGGTTTATTTCGAAACAGAAAAGTACAGAGTAAATGAAAACACTGTTAAAGGAGGTTATTTGGCTATCATAAAGGATAATTCTTTGTCATTTGACTTTGATAATCTTGATGAGGCATTGTATATTACCAAGAAACTAGCGGAAGTTTATCCAAATGGCATACCCGATGCTTTATTGATCAATAAATATATTCAAACACTTAAAGATGAGTTTGAGGCTGCTAAACCAGAAATAGACGAAGAAGAGGCGCAAACAGAACCTAAAATTGAGACAGCCAGAGATGCTGCCAAGGATCTTATTCGTGTTTATGTTCTTAGAGGCGACTCACTTGATTATATTAAGAAAAGACAGGGTGGAGCGTATGGTACAGAGTATCATGCACAGATAGGGGGATATTTAAATGGCAAGTCATTAGGCAGCAATAAGATTATAGTATCTCAGCTTAACGGTAAAGATATATCAGAGGTATTCAGTCTTGAAGAACTTTTCAATGAAATTCTTGACGAGAAAAAGCCAAAAACAGAGACTCCTTCTCTCTTTGCCGGCGACATGCTGAAGCCTGCTATCTCAAAAGATGAAGAAACAATACAGCAAGCTCAGAAGGATTTCTATAAGATGATATCTAATTCATCTAAGGAGGAAATTGAAAAAGCACAAACAGGCGCAGGACTCTCAGCTGCTAAATTTGCAATGAGATACACAAGCCCTGATAAAAATCAGGATCTTTACAATAAGATTTATAATATATACTTTGACTATTTTAGAGATAGGGCAGAGGTTATTCCTATTGAGGCAGAACCTAAGCCCCTCACCAAGAAACAGGAGTCATCAAAAGCCAAAGAGCTTGGCAAAGCAGCATTCGAAGCCGGATTAACAGCTGTTCCTATCCATGATCCTGCACTGGTAGCAATGTTGACCGGGAAAAAATCAGGAGAATCGGTTCATATACTTAAAGCATGGTCCGAAGGATGGACGAAAGCCAACCTTGCAGCTCCGGTACCTGAAGGGAAAGAAGGAGAACTGCAGACGGAACAGCAGAAAGTAGATACTGAACCCACAGAAGGAGAGAAAAAGGCTGGCAATTACAAGATGGGGCACATATCTATTCAGGGAATGGATATCTCCATAGAGAATGCCAAAGGATCATCAAGAGAGGGAGTTGACAGAAGCGGAAAGCCATGGTTGACAGTAATGAATAACACTTATGGCTATTTCCGGGGAACCATTGGCCGCGATAAGGACCATGTTGACGTATTCATAGGTGAAAATCTCAATTCTCCATACGTTTATATCATTGATCAGATAGACCCGGAAACCGGGAAGTTTGATGAATTAAAGGTCATGCTTGGTTTTAATTCTCCTTACGATGCTTCGAAAGCCTATTTATCAAACTATACCTCAGACTGGAAGGGACTTGGTGCAATTGGCACTATGGAGATAGGTAAATTCAAAGAATGGCTCTATGATGGTAAGCCAAAGAATTCTCCATTGGCATATAATAAACCTGATAAGCTTGTCTCTCATGACCGTATGGCAGAACTTCGCCCGAGGATGAAGGATAAACTAAGGGGAAACAAGCCGGAGGATATAGACCAGGTACAGGAGGCTTCTGTATCTTATGGTAAGTTTGATCCTGAGATGTTCGCCATGGGTGCCGAGATGGCAGTATATCATATTGAATCAGGCGCAGGGTCATTTGAGGAGTTTGCCAAGGCAATGATATCAGATTTTGGACCGGATATCAAACCATTTTTGAAGTCATTCTATAACGGAGCAAGGGATTACCCAGGACTGAACAACTCAAAAATGACCTCCTATGATAATGTCAGTAAAATAAATTTGGATGATATTCAAATAGTTAATAACTTTGTTAAAAAATCAGACGATGTACAACATGAGTCAGGAAATATTGAACCAGGTAGCACAGGAGCCGACTCTGAAATACAAAATAACCAAACATCTGTTCAGCCAACCGGAGGACCAGATAGACAAGGAGTTGAGGGAGATGGTATTGGAATTCGCACCGATAATCCAGACACAGAAACCCAACGATTCAGCGGAACGACTGGCAATGTGGTTCCTGGAGATCTTACCTCTCTTTTTGGACAACCTGGCGATATCGAATTACATAAACCGGAAACAGAGCCTGTTTCTTCTAAGCGCACTTCCAAGTATTCAGACTCCACAAGAAGCAGTATGGCTGATAAACAGGGAGGCAATGTTCAGCCCACACGACCAGTCGATACTTCTGTTAATGTTCCAGAACGCCAGGAATCAATTCCCGATGACCAGATAATAATTGGAAGCTTAGAAAGTATTAAGCGATCTGTACCTTTACTTTTCCCTGAACAGATAGATGATGTATTAAAATGCGAGAAGCGTTTTTATACTGATGTAAATCAGGGACGTGGCATGTTGTTTACTAATCAAACAGGAACTGGAAAAACATTTTCAGGACTTGGTATTATAAAAAGAACCTTACAGAAAATAAAGCAAGAAAATAATAGAGTTGCTGATATCTTATTATTAGTTCCGTCTGATATGAAAATTCGTGACTGGATCAAAGATGGCGCTAAATTCCCTATCGAAATAAATGCATTAACTGGAATAAAAGACAAAGGGAAAGCGGGTATCAGGGTTACGACATATGCTAATTTTACTCAAAACGATGCAATAAAGGAAGTTGAATGGGACCTAATTGTTTACGATGAGAGTCACAAGATGATGTCGGACCAGAAAGGTAAAGAGTCAGGGGCAGTCATGGCACACAGGCTTAATGCCAATCATCCACGTTTTGCGCTTGAAAAACAGAAGCAGTTAAACGGATTATGGGATAAAGAACGGGAGATTAACAAGAAATACCATGATTTCTGGATTGAACTGACTGGCAAGTATCGTGCAAATGAAATAACTTATGATACTTACAAGAATGAAGAAAAAGCATTATTTAAACTCAGAGATGAGGCTACCGAACCTATAATCATCAAACAAAACCAAGTTCTTCCCGAACTGGAACGCAAAGCCAAGGAAGGAATTGAAAGAACGAAGGTAGTATTTCTGTCAGCTACACCATTCAATTCACACCAGACCCTTGAATATATTGACCAGTTTGTAATCAACATGGGCTCAGATGACTCAATGGGCGGTGCCTATAACGCAGGATCAGCCAGATATGTTCTTTGTTCATAACTTCGGGTACCGGATGAGATACAATAAACTCACTGTTCCCGATGCTGATGTTGATGTGCCGGCACTTGAAAGAGCTTTCTTTGATAACCTTGTTAAGCAGGGATCTGCCTCTGGCAGGGCATTGACGACAGACTTTGACTATTCCAGGGACTTTCCTATTGTCCTGGGAGAATGGGCTAATACCTTCAATGAGATATTTGATCATCTCAACTCACATACCAATTATAAGCACCTGAGTAAATATGTTCACTTCAAGTTTTACAATAACCTGTATTCCAATCAGCTTTTTGAAAATCTTAAGTCAGGGCTTGTTGTTCCAAGGATAAAAGAACATCATAAACTTGGGCGTAAAGTAGTTGTATTCCACAGATATGTTAACTCAGGGAATCTGCCTCATCCGTTTGACTTCAGTAATGCTTATTATGAGTATTATGACCGGATTAAGAAAAGTATTGTCCGGAAAAATATCCAGGATGACCAGAAAGCTCTGGAAGAACTGGCACAATTTGAAGGATTATACCCTAATGCCACAAGCCTGAGAATGGATCTCCGCAATCCTATTGAGCAGTTAAAAGAATCATTTGGCGATAAGGTAGTTATTTTCAACAGCAAAGAAACAAAGTCAGTACGCAGGCAGAACATTATCAAATTCAATACACCCGGAAGCGGTATTGATCTTCTGGTCATTCAGGAGAATGCCGGGAGAGAGGGAATAGATCTTCATGACACAACCGGAGAATTCCAGAGAGTAATAATGAATATGGCTCTTCCTGTATCTGCTATCACCGCATTACAGGTTGAAGGAAGGATAAACCGCATAGGACTTAAATCCAATGCTATCTTCGAGTATCCGATCCTTGGGCTGTCTGTTGAACGCTATCACTTCGGAAACAAGATCAATAACAGGGTAGGTACTACTGAGAACCTGGCAATGGGAAGTAAAGCCAGGGACCTGAGAAGATCATTCAAGGATGGATTTCTCAATGCTTCAATGGCCGATCCAAGCGAAGAACAGGGAACCGGAGGCAAGGCCTATGATGCCGCTAACACCATTGAGAGAGAGAATCCTTTCCAGATGGCAAGGAATTTCTATTACACCAATCTCAAAAAGACCTCAAAGAATAAATCATCAGAGGGCATTGATTACTATGCTACTCCGGAACCGGTAGGTTTTAAGATGATGGAATGGTCCGGTGCCGAGAGGGGCAGTCATATTCTTGAACCGTCTGCAGGTCATGGAGCAATAGCCCGGTTTGCGCCTGATGGATCAAACCTGACAGCTATCGAGCCCAGCATGGATCTTATGAGCCTACTTACGGTAAATGCTGAGGGCAGGATACTGAACAGCAGATTTGAGGACCTTGATATCCACAATAAGTATGATGCTATCACTATGAATCCTCCATTTGGCACCGCTGGCAAGATGGCCGGTGAACATTTGGAGAAAGCATTCAGTCATCTTAAGCAGGGAGGCCGTGTTGTTGCACTGGTACCGGCAGGTAATTCAATGCTCAAACGCATCAACAAGATGTTCGAGGATGAGAACGGTAAGAATCCGCATCCCGATATACATGAAAGAGCTATCATAAAGCTTCCGTCAGTCACCTTTACCCGGGCAGGAACAAATGTAGTTTCCGATATTCACATATTTGACAGGGTAGATAAAGATATTCTTGTCTCCAATGGCATGACTAAGGAGGAGGCCGACAGATTTATTCAGAATATTGAAGGTCCGATAACTATTGATCTTACTCATATCAACGATATCAACACCTTATTTGATACCATTGAGAGTCTTTCGATGCCTGATAAGGTTAAGGTACCTGCAAAGAAAGAGACTCAGCAGGAGAAAGATCTTAAGATTATTGATGATTTGATGAGTGGCCGCGGTGGATTATTGCCATCAAAGCCAACCAAGACTGTTTATCAGGATGAATCGGGAGCAGTTGCAGAATTCTTCATCCAGAAGCACAGTAAGACCAAGGAAGATCTGTTTACCGTCAGGTTAATGGAACAGGTGTCACCTGAGAAGTTCAGTTCATTCAGGCAGCTTGCAAAGAGTCTTGGGGGATCATGGAGCTCATACCGTAAAGAGGGTATGATACCGGGATTCTTATTCAGAAGCGCTGATAATGCTGTCAGGTTTGCAGGTATGCTCAACAGGCCGGATGAGGTCAGTGAGTCTGATATGGTCTATGAAGATCTTTTCGGGAACCGGACACCTATTCAGTCCCGGTTTGGATTTGATTTTCAGGCTATTCCTGAAGCAGAAACAGAACCTGTAAAACAGGAAAAACCATCTGCTAAACCAAAAGAGAAACAGGCAAAACCAAAGAAAAGCCAGACGCAGCCAGGGGAATTCTCCCTGGTAGAGATACAAAGCAGGATTGATGACGGCATTAAGTTTAATGGATCGGTTACATTATCCTCAGCTCAGGATGTTGCATTTTTATTGAAAGACCTGCAGACAGCTTCAAGAGAGAATGTCATCTTTGTAGGGATAAAGAAAGACGGGACCCCTATTCTTCATCATCATTCAATAGGAGGCATGTCAGGATCTGTTATTGATAAAGAGGTCGCTACATGGTTTATTAAGCAAAATGATTTCCAGAAAGTCTATATGGTTCATAACCATCCTTCCGGCAACCTTGATCCGAGTGAAGCTGATTATGCAATATCAAAAACACTTAAGGTGATCATGGAGGGTGGTGATATTGAAATGGAATTCATCATTATCGATGTTGACTCAGGCCAGTTTACTATTTTTGATCCTATATTTGAGAATAGTGAACAGGTTGGGATGCCAAAGACAGCAGGAGAAACTAAAGATTATGAGGTTCATGTATTTGACAGGATAGCATTTTCTAAGGACGTTACATTCATGGACCCTGCATATAATGTAGTAGAGGAGGTAGGAGATAACAGAAGGCCTATTGTTAAGGTTACGGGAAGTAATACAGTAGCCAGGTTTGTATCGGCCATGAGACTTTCAACAGGCAATAAACTTGGAGTATTAATTATCAACAGATCATTTAAGATTGTTGGTAATTATTTTATTCCTTTGGAATGGTCAGCAGAAAAGATGTCATATGAACTTACAGCTCTCCTTGGCAAGCATAATGCTAATGGAGGAGTGATATTCTATGATAATAGCGATCAGAAGAAATATAGTTTCCCTTATACCTCAGACACAGAGAATAAAATAACCCTAATCAAAAAAACAGGAACACTTAAAGTCCTTGATTATCTGAGTATCCCTGTTGGTCCTGATATCGATGTTATAACTACTCCATGGGCGAAAAGTGGGGATCAGTATTTATCCAGGGCTGATGAAGGCGTACTTGAACCAGAGATGCAATACAAGCCAAAGGCCATAACTGATCTTGAAGCCAAGATTGAAGATACAAAGAAACGTATCATTGAGACTGTAAAACAGAAAGAGGCCAAAAAACGGGAGTTATCCAAGCGAATCAATGTTCAGGGTGATATGTTTGCCGGATCTGCCTTGGCTGGCCCATCAGTCTCCCAGGGTGGATTATTTGAAGTACAGCGGGATGCAAGCCAGGATAATATTCAGAGGATACTTCAGCCATTCGACAATACCCTTGCAAGACTCCGGGATGAACTCAAAGGCATGGAGAATAGGCTGGCTTCCGCTATCAAAGAACTATCCGGGCAGAAAAGCCTGTTTGATGAGGTGAATGATCCGGGTGTTCAGTACTGGCCGGAGGTGGTGGATGGCTTTTATTCTCCTATTGAAAAAAGGATAGGGGAATTCAAACAGGAAATTGCTTCAGTAAATAAGTGGAAAGAGATTATCGGCAAGGGCGATGAGGCTGAATATACCGGAGTAAAGGGGTGGCTCGATGGAATGAAGCCCGATGACCGGTTGACAAAAAGCCAAATATCTTCATGGATGAAGAATAACCGGATTGAAGTGGTGGAGGTGGTGAAGGGGGAGAAGGGGGAAGCTATTACAAATGTTTATGCTACCGAAAGAACCAAAGGAGTATGGGATATTAAAGATAAAGACAAGCAGCTAAGTCAATCCAAAATAACATCAATAGTAGCAAACTCTAAAGAAGAAGCAATACAAAAATATTTAGAAGAAGTTGAGTATAAAGACGACACCAAACACTCCCGATACCAACTTGAAGGAGAGAAGACAGACTATAAAGAGGTATTGGTGACGATGCCACAACAAGAACAGAGATTCTTTGAATCAGAGTTTACCAAGGATGGTGTTAAATATTTTGTTGGGCAGAATCCCGCCCAAAGTACATTTTCTATATACACAAAAGGTGCTGATGGTTTTGCTGATAATTATATAAAAACAGATCTCAGCTTAAAAGAAGCTGAATCATATACAGGATTAAGCAATATTGAGGTTATAACTGAAGTTGGAAGGGCAGGGCAGTTTACATCTTCCCATTTTGACGAAGCCAATATACTCGTTCACCTGAGAATGAACACCCGAACAGATTCAGAAGGCAAGAAAGTACTGTTTTTGGAAGAGATTCAGAGCGATTGGGGGCAGAAAGGGAAGAAAAAGGGGTTTAGTACCGGGAAAGAGAATTATGATAAACTTATTGACGATTTTAATAAAAGGATGTCAGATAAATATAATCTTGAATCTTTTTATCCTTATCAGCGCACCCAAAAGCGTGATGAGTTAATGAACGTAGACGAGAGAGCAGAACTAGAACGGCTAAGTAAGTTACGGGTAGAAAACAATCAAGTAAGCGGAGTTCCATCAGCCCCCTTCGTCACCGACACCAATTCCTGGGTAAAACTTGCTTTCAAGGTCGCAATGAAGGAAGCTGTTCGCTCCGGTGCAAACAAGATAGCATGGACAACAGGAGAACAGCAAAATGAAAGGTATGACCTGAGTAAACAACTTGATACATTGCGATGGATTCATGAGAATAATAATTCATGGTCTTTAATGGGCGATAAAAACGGCCGTAAAGAGTTTGAGAGAAATGTCCCTGATAATGAGCTTGAAGATTATGTTGGCAAGGAAATTGGGGAGAGAATGAGGGAAAAAACGCCCAAAAGGGGTACTGGAATTTTCTCAGGCGAACAGCTAAGAATTGGAGGCAAAGGCATGATAGGCTTTTACGGTTCTCCCTCTGAAAACAAGCTTGGTATCATTGGGAATATTGCCAAGAGCCTGACAAAACAAGAACCAAAAGTAATCGAGATCCCGGAACCGCATATCAGGGCATGGTTAAGGCAAAAGGACGTTCCAATTGAAACGAGAGGCGCAACGGACTTTGGAACACAAACTATACCGCAGCATTCTATTGATATTACTCCCGAATTACAGGAAGAAATATCCAAAGGGCTTCCGATGTTTATAAAATCCTCAGAGAAGATCCTTACAGAAGCTGATAAAAAGCATATTTCTTTTATTAAAGGCGTCATTGATGATCTTCAGAGCCGGGCCCCGAATGCATCCAAGGTAGTCATCATTCCGGATGATACCAGTGTACGCCGTATCCTCTCAGAGAACGGTGAATCAAAAAGAGGTATATCACAGGTTATGAAGATCCTTAGTGATGTGGATTCAGTATCGTGGGCTTTCAGGAGCAATGATACTGACAAGGTTTATTTTATTGCTTCCCGGACAAAGGCCGATAAGCCGTTCATCATTGAGACTTGGCTACATGAACAGATAGGACATAAAGGAATCGATCTGTTATTCCCAAATAAGACAGAACGCGACAGGTATCTTACCCAGCTATGGAACGATCTGGGAGAACAGGAGATCCGCAGAGGCACCGGAGATATGTATCCCGGACTGTCAAAGTCAGATCAGGCAAATGAATATCTGGCATATCTTACCGGTAAATTAATTGACGGAGAGACATTAACACTCAAAGAGCGTTCTATATGGAGAAAGATTCTTGATTACTTCCGCAACATATGGGAGAAGATTATCGGTAAAAAAGTCACTAACTATGATCTGGCCCGGGTAATACATGCCATGCTTACAAAAGTAATGGCACCTGCAGAGACAATAGCCAAGACACCAGAGCAGGCTGTTTCATTGAAGTTATACCACGGATCAGGTCATGACTTTAACGCATTCTCCACTGATAAGGTCAATACCGGCATGAATGCTATGTACCACGGATGGGGTGTTTACCTGTTTGATGAACAGTCGATAGCTAAGTATTATGCTAACCAGGTTGCTTCACAGTCAGAATACTTCCAAAAAGCCAGAAAAGACCTTAAGGAAAATGCATCACTGTTGGATAAAGGTCTGTTTCATTCAAAAGGGTCAAGTACTGGTTTAGTAAACTGGCTGCAGGATAAACTCAATACCTATTCTGATGATCCTAAGTTATCAGCTAAGTATAAATCAGTCCTTCAATATTTCGAGACTAATCCATTACCTGAACTGAGACATCTTTACATGGTGTCAATGCACAATGGCAGGACTCCGGGTGATTGGGACTACATGGATCTATATAAAACAGTATCAACGGACCAGATAAACAAGATAAACAAGACTCTCAGGGCCGAGGAAGGAAAAGAAATAAACCGGATGACCGGCCGCATGGTTTATAAGAAACTTTCAGAGATGCTTGGCGGTGACAAACAGGCCAGCTTATTCCTTTTGAGATCCGGGATCGATGGTCTTAAATACCAGACTTCAAAGATATATGATGATCTTGACGGGACCAGCTATGTTGTCTTTGATGATTCACAGATAACTATTGATCAGCATGTGGCTTTTATTAAGGCTCAGCCTGATGACCGTATGATAAAAACCAAGACAGATAAGTTCCTTGAGATGTTCACACAGAAGATGCTCAGTGTTGACAAGCTTCAGAAGCTTATTAAGAAAAGAGGAGGTAAGATTACCGATGCTTCCAATGTCATCATGACTGAGAACCTGGCTGCCTCAGCTGCCCGGGCTAAGATTGAAAACTTCCAAAGAGACGTATTCAGTCCTTTGCTTGACAATATTTCCAGAATCCTTAAGACAACCGAAACGAAATTCAAAGAAAAGGCTGTAGAGAAGTTTGATGAATATCTCAGGGCAAAGCATTCTCCTGAAAGAAATGCCTTGATGGAGCAGGAAACGGGTAAAGAGCAGAACGCTGATTTCTCTACAGAAGATGCTGAGATAATTATCAGCGAATATGAATCACTTCTTACTCCTGAGCAGATTGATGATCTTTGGAAAGGCATAAACAAGGCTACTGACTTTACCCTGCAGAAGTATCTTGAGACAGGATTCATGGACCAGGAAGGTTACAAGCGCATCAAAGCAATGGGATATAAGTATTATGTTCCCCTTCGCGGATGGAAAGAGACTTTTGATGAGATATTCGATTATCAGGAATCACAAAGATCCGGAACCGCATATCAGGGCATGGTTAAGGCAAAAGGACGTTCCAGCGAATCAGCTTTTGTTCTTTCATATATTCAATCGATGGCCAATACATCTATTGTTGCCGGAGAGAAGAATAAGGTAAAACAGGCAGCTGCCGAGATGGTACTGCAAAATAAGGCAATGAAAGACCTGTTCCGTTTCATGGTAGTATATACCATAGATACCGGGCAGATCGATCAGGATGGCAAGGCAATAACCTATGAGACTGTTGAGAAACCAAGTAAAGATCTATGGGATGATGGCAAGGTAAAAGTCTCAAAGAGCCATTCACATGAGATCCGCAGGCCAAAATGGATGAGCAAGCAGCATGAAGTTCAGTTATTCATGAATGGACAGAAGGTTGTTCTGGTATTCACTGATCCAAATGTAGCCAATGCAATTAATAATGAGAATCAGTATCAGCCTGAACTTACCAGATGGCTTCAGCAGAACCCGGGAAAGATAACCAGGTGGATGAGCGCTAACTTCACAGCTAAAAACCCGGCATTTATGCCTGTCAACCAAATCAGGGACCTTGGATATGCAGTGGCTTCACATTCCATTAAATACGGTACCGCTCCGCAGTTCCTTGGAAATCTTCGCAGGGCCAGAAGGACAATAATCAGGGCAGTAAGTGGAAAAGCAGACCTTAAAAACAATACTGAGGATCAACTGTATGAGATATGGCGTACCAATGGAGGAGAGACAGGATATGTTCACCTTGACGATGTAAAGGATATCGAAAAGGATGTTATCAAACAGCTTAACCGCAGCCTTGGTTTAAACAGTAAATTGGATAGGGCAGGTCAGACCTGGTTACTGAAAAAAGGAGGTAAGCTACTGGAAGATCTGGCCAAAAGGTCGGAGAACCTGAGCAGGTATGCTACCTTCCTTACATCACTGGAAAACGGCAGATCGATTCAGCAGGCTGTTTATGATGGTAAGGAGATAACTGTAAACTTCAATACAAAAGGAACTATCTCCGGGGCCTTGGGATCATTATATGGATTCTTTAATGCCAATGTACAGGGTGGTGTTAATGTCATTAAGCTTGCCGGTAGGAATAAAAAGAAATTTGCCTATGTATCTGCAGGATTCATGGCGATGGGATTCATTTCTGCATTACTATCAAGTTTATGGAGTGACGATGACGAGAACGGAGACTCTTACTATGATGCTCTTGGTGACTTCGTTAAAGAGAATAATTTTGTCATACCTACCGGCCGGGGATTTATTACGGTACCTATGCCATTTGGCTTCAGGACCTTCTTTGCCTGGGGAGTACTGGCACATGAGGTTATCTATGGAAAGAAAACAGCAGATCAGGCCTTATTACGCGGGATGAATTCTGTTATCGAAAGTATATCACCTGTAAACCCGACAGGCTTTATGAATTCCAAGGGAGATCTTACAATTCGTCCTGTGGTGCCTATGTTTGCCGTTCCTCCCTATGATCTTATGGTCAATGAGGACTTTGCTCAGCGTAGATTATACCAGCAGCCATTTACTACCGAGCTTGAGAAGAAGATTGCGGATAGCCAGCAGGGACTGAAATATGTAAGTCCTTATATTAAGGGCATTACCGATGAGGCCTTTAAACTTGGAGGAGGGGATACAGAAATCAAACGGAAGAAATATGTAGATTCAGAAGGCAATATTAAAAAAGTACCAAGTCTTTTAGATATCAATCCTTCAAAAGTAGAACACTTGTTTGACTCATATCTTGGTGGCCGCTTCCAGTTCTGGAACCAAGTTGCCACAACAGCTACCGAGATAATAAAAGGAGCTGCAGAGGCCAGTCAGACAGGGCAGATGAAGGATATTCTGGATGATGTCAAACTCAATACCGTTCCGGTTCTCAGGAGACTATATCAGGAACCATGGGAAAAACCATATTGGAATAAATATTATCAGTACCGGGAGCAGATAGAGGATTACATAGATATGAAAAACCAGTATGGTAAGAAACTCAATACTGAGAAATGGTTACTTCTGGAAAAACAGAACAACATGCAAGAGAAAGCAGCTATCTTCAAAAAAGACAATGATCTGATAGTAGATACATATACTATGGCCGGATCAAAGGAAATAAGCAAAGAAGTATCAAACAGGCTGCTTGACCAGAGAGAGAAATATGTTCAGGAACTTGTAAAAAAATTATCATATATTGATTCAGTAAATAATAAACCATGATACGCGATGTAAATCTTCTCAACTTATCGAAGTTGAAAAAAGTAATGATCACCAAAAAAGAAACTCTTATCGAAGAGAATGAGTTTGGTGAGGATAAAAGAACCGAGAACCTGTACTTATTGGAGAAATGCAGGCACGATTGGGAGAGTTTAAATGACTTCCGAACCAGACGGAAACGTGCTCGCAACTACTTGAGAGGTAAACAATGGTCAGATCTTATTACCAATCCTGACAAACCTACTGAGTCAATCACTGAGGAGCAGTATATCATGAATCAGGGGAAGGTGCCATTAAAGCAAAATCAGATCCGGCAGCTTATGAATAATCGTCTTGGTCAGTTCCGTCAGAATACGACAAAAGCAATTGTTGTATCGCGGCACCAAGGAAAAGGCCTTGAAACAGAAATGATGAGCTACGCCCTTGAATCAGTTCACCAGGCTAACCAGATTAATGAACTTGATGCAAGGATATATGAAGAATACGGTATCTCCGGAGCTATACCTCAGAAATTAACCTACAGGTTTATCAAAGAAAGGGACCTGGAAGATATATGGATTGAGAATAAGAATCCTGCAATGATGTTCTTTAATACTGATATTCAGGATATCCGAATGACAGACCTTCGAAGGATAGGAGAGATAATTGATATTACCCTCCAGGAACTTATCGGAGCTTTTGCCAGAACACCGAAGGAAGCTGAGAAGATCCGGAGTTTTTATACTGATCGTTCCTCTGAATATTTCTGGACCACAACAGGACTGACAGCTGACAATATTGATAATCTTGATTTTTATTTTCCTAGATCAAACTTCAAATGTCGCGTTATTGAAGTATGGGAGCTCAGATCAGGATGGAGAACATACGCTCATGACTTTGCAGACGGTTCAATGAGTATAGTTCCTTACTCTCTGGATGAGATAAGAGAAATAAACGTGAAAAGAGTTCAGAAAGGACTTGCTGAAGGAATAGGCATTGATATGATACCTCAGATTGATGCTCAGAGAAAGTATGAACAGTTCTGGTGGGTGAAGTTCTTAAGTCCCTGGGGAGACTGTCTGTATGAAGGAGAAACACCTTATGAACATCAGGAGCATCCTTATACTTTCAGGGCTTATCCATTACTTGACGGTGAAGTATGGGGATGGGTGGAAGATATCATTGACCAGCAGAGATACATAAACCGGCTTATTATCCTTCAGGATTTCATGATAAGTGCAGGGGCAAAAGGTGTTTTAATGGTTCCTGAATCAGCCTTGGAAGGATCTGAGATGTCAAAACAGGAATGGGCCTCTGAATGGACGAAGTTTAATGGCATGATTATTTATAAAGATAAGCCGGGGGCTGAGAAACCTTACCAGGTAACAGCTGCCTCACAACATGCCGGGGCTTATGAACTCCTACAACTGCAGATGCAACTATTACAAGAGATATCGGGGGTAAGTTCAGCCATACAGGGAATGGATACAAAATCAGGTACTCCGGCCAGCCTTTATGCTCAGCAGGCACAGAACGCAGCTATCAACTCAACAGATTCGATGATGTTCTTCAATAGCTTTCAGCAAGCAAGGGACTATAAAATACTGAAACTTATCAAGCAATTCTATAAAGAAGAAAGATACCTGGCTATATCGGGTAATACATACAGCGAGGAGGCGAAACTATTTGTTCCGAAGAAAGTTGAAAATATGCAGTTTGATATTATGATATCACAAGCTAAGGATACTCCGGCATACAAGGCGCTTGTGGAAGATACACTAAAAGAATTACTGGTCGGTCAGATGATTGACCTTGATATGTATCTTGAGAATTCTTCTTTGCCATTTGCTGAAAGACTAAGGGCAAGCTTAAAAATGAGGATGGAACAACAGACACAGCAGGGGACAGTTCCGGGAATGCCATCAGTTCCGCCAGACATACAGGCACAGATAGCATCTGGGGCAAACCCGAAAGCAATGGAAATGTTAAATCAGGCTGCAAGGGTAAAATAAAACATTAAATAAACCATAAATGGCATAATTAATTAAACAATCATTGATACAATAGAATAATTTTACAATTTACCATACACAGAATAGGTATTAACTTAAAAATCACAGATATCATGAAAAAGCTTATTTTCTTTTTATCGTTTATCCTGATCACAGGAATAACTTCTGATAAGGGACCTATCTGTATCACTTACTAATTTTTCATCCAATGACTGAAATAAAAACAATAATGCCTCTTGATGGCAATAGCAACCCGATGCCTATTGTTCCATTGCTTGCACCAGCAACTGTTGATGGATCGGCCCCGGAAGAAGCTCATACAGGAGCCCTAACGGGTGGAGCAAATGGATCTGGAATAGTCAGAATATTTGCCAGTACAGCCTGCAGGTTTCTTGTAGGTGTTGATGCCGAGGCGGCTGCAACCGATCATCCAATTGCTGAAGGTGGTGAAATATGGTATCCTTTTGTAACAGGAGAAAGAGTCTCGATATACGGAGGAATAGCCGTTGTAGCAGTTGCGGGGAAATCAGTTTAATATAAATAATCCTAAAACCTATTTATATGAACAGGTTAGGGCAAATTAATAAGAGGGTTGGCATGATGGGAGCTAACCCTCCTTCTATGTCGTGGAGTTCGTACTGGGAGACATTAATTTCAGCAACGGTTGAAAATGCAGCTCCGGCAAATGTGGTATTGACGTTTCCTACGGGCAAGTCTGCTCTGGTAGCTTCTGATTTTAGTATAGCAGGCAAGACAATCACTAATGCCAGTTGGACGGGAGGAGTACTAACATTAACCGTATCAGTTGCTTTT
>Ga0116204_1000562_pt1 | contig 21199 bp, 16 predicted proteins | sample LakKivwa52mmetaG_FD_94481 | JGI IMG/M metagenome (GOLD analysis project Ga0116204, IMG submission 94481) | Anoxic lake water microbial communities from Lake Kivu, Rwanda to study Microbial Dark Matter (Phase II) - Lake Kivu water 52m metaG | ecosystem: Environmental > Aquatic > Freshwater > Lake... | reverse complement strand
TAATGCTTCTGCCGTTACTTTTATGTCCTTAATCAAAGAGCGCGACAAAGCTGCTACACTGCATTTTTCAAGGTTTTTCCCTATTTCTTTAATAGATTCATATTCCATTTTGGATGAAGCAGGAAATCCGACTTCAACAATATCAACCCCTGTTTCTTCTAGGTAACGGGCTAATTCTAATTTTTGTTTTGTTGTTACATAACAACCCGGGGCCTGTATGCCATCACGCAAGGTTGTATCAAGAACCCAAATTTTTTCCACTTAACCCTGCCCCAAAACCAATTAATTAGGCTGAATCAACAGCCCATCATACAAGTATACTTCTAATTCCTTTGCTTTTTCCAAAAGAAAGTGAACTTCTTGTTCATCTTGGGGTTTATAGAGGGGTCCATTTTTACAGAGGGTATACTTTTTATCGATTTCCATTATTTTTTGAATAAGATTTTCTGGCAAACTTCCTTCCTCCGAGAGCATTTTTAACAAACCATTTAAGGTGTGGGAAGTTGCAGGAAATTTTTTGCACAAAAGAAAGCCCCTCACAAGCTTTTCAATAGCCATGAGAATCATTTGCCCATTGGGTACAAGTATATCTTTGACAGGCTCAGCTTTAGCTACAATGAACTGTAGTAAATCAGAGCCGTCCTGGAAAACCTGGGAAGGACTAACTTCATCATTCATAAAAAACCTAAGCGATCAGGTATTTTTCTGCAGGTCTGTTTTCTTCCAAAGCATCGAGAATAGTATCGATATCACTTTCAGAAGCAACTTTTCCATACCACCAATTTTCTGGATAGACTACCATAACAGGACCTTGATCACATATTTTTAGGCAACCTGTACTAGAAACTGCTACACCACCCATACCGCGGTCTGCAATTTCATTTTCCAGGTATTGCATCAGCTCCATGTTTCCCTTGCGAAAGCACACACCTTGGCTGCCTCCGGTTGTTCTAAAGCTAGCACACACAAGAATGTGGTGAACTGGTTTTTGCATATTGACTCCTTTTTGGGGTTAAAAAAATTTCAATTTTAAAACAAATTTCTTTTTTCTTCTTTTACTATCGTGTTTATAACATTGGGAATTAGGTCGAGTTTCAAGGGGCCTTGGCCTTAGCCACAACCCTGTCCTGTTCCTTCACAACTCCCTAACTCACATTTTCCTGCTTTTTTTTGCATCATTTTAGGAATGTCCTGTCCTTTAAGCACGGCCATTACACCTTCCGATAGTAAACCTTCCATAGCTATCACACGAATGCCCTTATTTTCCAAATATTTTTGTGGACTAGGTCCGCATCCGCTAGTTAAAACAGCCTGGCAATCATGCAAGACTTCACTAAGCATTTCCCATCTGGTTTGACCCAATCCGGCTGGGGGTGCAGGTCTTTTAGCCACTAATTCAAGTTGCTCATTTTTCAATCCATATATCATAAACTCTGGAGCATCACCAAGATGACTATTCACAAAAATACCTTCCATACTTGCTACAGCTACATAGGGTTTTGCAGGGTCGCTTACTGGAAGACTGGCCTTTTCGAGCATTTCTTGTATGTCTTCATCATGGCCAATTAAACCCGCTGAGTCTGCCCGACAGCGTGCACAATGTCCCATTAAGGGTAAAATTTCTCTGACTTTGGCTTTGATGACAGACATCTCTTCTCCGCTAATTACAGGGGTTTCGTCAAAATCAGTACCTTTTACATGAACCAAGGGTATAGCGTTGAAAATATCAGCGCCCCATTCTTTTACCTGTTTTGCCACAGCTTCAGCATGGTGATCATTCACTCCTTTTACAATAACCATATTTACTTTGACCAAGATTCCACGTGCTTTTAGCATTTTTACAGAGGTTTCCTGCTGTTTTAGCAAGAGCTCCGCTGCTTCTATACCTCTATACATACGTTTTTCATGACGCATCCAGGAATAGATCTTACAAGTTATTTCGGGATCTACTCCATTAATGGTAAGTGTTACATGGCTTGTCTTAAGGTCTGCCAAAGCATCAATGTAAGGAGGAAGATTCAAACCATTGGTTGCAACACAAAGAAGAATCTCAGGATAAGACTCCCGCACACGAGTAAGCGTTTCTAGAGTTGCTTCTGCATTGGCAAAGGGATCGCCTGGGCCAGCTATTCCAGCTACGGCTGTTTGCGGCATTTTATTTACAAAATCTGTTAAATATACCATTGCTTGATTGGGACTTAAAACTTTACTTGCCACACCAGGGCGGCTTTCATTAGCACAATCAAATTTCCTGTCGCAATAGCGGCACTGCATATTACAGGCTGGGGCCACAGGAAGATGCACACGCGCTGTTTTTTTACGGGCTTCCCCATTAAAACAGGGGTGTTTGGCTCTGTCCAGGCCTTCGTTTCCACAAGTTTCTTGGGATATAATTTCTGACATTTTAGACTCCTGTTGTTTGGGTTGATTGATTAACCAAAATATGTATAGCCTACCGGCTCAGTTTCTTGTTTACTCTCTAATAATGTATTGACAAATCTGTCAAAAAGAGCAAGAGTTCCATGGTAACCCAGATGTTCTAATCTTTGTCCACCAAACCTATCATGTATAGGAAAGCCGGCACGAACTAAAGGAATTTGTAATTCCCGAGATAAATAATACCCTTTACTGCTACCTAAAATGATATCTGGTTTGAGATCACGGGCCATTTCTAGCATTTTAACAAAATCCATTTCATCTTCTATAAGTGTATCTGGGCTCATATCGCTTATACTTCCGACTGTTTCTCTAAAAAGCGGACTGACAGCCCCAGTTGCTATAAGAACTGGTTTTGCGCCAATCTCTGTTAAAAAACTTGTTAGTCCCAATGCCAATTCTTCATCACCAAAGAGAAGTACTCGTTTATCAAAACAAACTTTATGAGCATCTATATATGCATCAGTTAGGCGTCCCCTTTCCTGATTTAGGGATGCAGGCGTTTTTTTCCCACTAATTTCGGAGAGTGTATGTATCAATCGGTCTGTTGCTTCAATACCTATAGGAAGGCGTTGTTGATAGGCCTTAACTCCAAATTGTTCTTCCATATACAGGGAGGCGCTCAAACGGTTGTCCAGCGGATTGCCCAGTTCAAGACAAGCGTCCGCCTTTGAAAGGGAATTTATTTCATCAATACTCGTTCCTCCAGGAGGCATATTTGTGTATTCATCCCAAGTAGGCCCATCTAAGGTGTCTGAATAATCTGGGACCAAGACAGCATCCATGGAAAAACTTTCAACCAAAGATTTTATAAACCGTAGATCAGCAGGAGAGATTAGTGCTGGAAAAATTCCAATTTTTTTCCTACTACCTGTGGATTCTAATTTTATTTCCTTTTGAGATTGTGCACATACTTGTTTTAAGATAGATAATACAGCTAGCCTATATCCATTCATGTGAGTACCCGAATAACTCGGTGTTGAACAATGCAATAAAGTAGGTAATGATTGTTCTGTACGCGAACTGGAATATTTTTTAACCAGTAAATTAATATCATCACCAATAGTTTCAGAAAGGCATGTAGTGGCTATTCCAATGGCTTCGGGGTTATATTGCCTTATCAGGTTGTCCAAAGCCACTTTCATGTTTTCGGCCCCACCCATAACGGCAGCTGCTTCATGAAAATTCGTAGAGGCTATATCCAGAGGCTCCCTAAAATGGGATATCATATATCTTCTAATATAGGTCGAGCAACCTTGAGATCCATGTATAAGAGGAATACACCCTTTTATTCCTTTGTACACAAGGCTTGCGCCCAGTGGTGAGCAAAGTTTGCAGGCATTTTGCGTGGAAGTGTAGTTGGGGGCTTTACTACTCATGGTAGTCTTCCCTCTTAGAAGTAAACTTCCATACAGGAGACATAACTGAGCTGTAAACTTCCCTACTAAATTGTAACATTCCTTCAAAACCTGCAAGAGGAATTTTCCGTTCGTGATTATGATCGCAAAAGGCAACCCCTAACTTATATGCAATGGGCCTTTCTTTGACCCCACCGATAAGAAGGGAAACTTTTTTCTCCTTCATAAATTTTGCTAGTTCTACTGGATTAGTATCATCGACAATTATTGTTCCCTCGGTACAAATACTTTTTAGGTATTCATAATCGTCTTTATTTCCTGTTTGAGAACCCACGAGGGCAGTTTCCATTCCAAGATGTCGCAAGGCTTTTACCAAGGAAAAGGCTTTGAATGAACCCCCTACATAGATTGCCGCTTTTTTTCCACTGAGTTCTTTGCGGTATTTTGTAATTTCTGGGTAATACTGTGACATTTCATTTTGTATAAGGGCTTTGGTACGGGCTGTAATTTCTTGATTTTCAAAAAATGCCGCTACATCATAAAGTGCAGCTGCCATGTCTTCTAGTCCAAAGTAGGAGACTCTTATAAAAGGTATACCATATTCTTCTTTCATTCTTTTTGCGAGGAAAGTCATGGAACCAGAACATTGGACTACATTGAGTTGGGCTGTATGGCTACTTGAAATTTCATCAATTCTTCCATCACCTGTGAGGCAGGTCTGTACATTGATGCCCATTTTTTTGTAGTACTCTTTTATGATCCAAGTTTCGCCAGCGAGATTAAAATCTCCAAGAATATTTATGGTAAAGGGAGCACTTCGGGCGGGAGCACCTTTACCCATTAAGCTAAATAGAGCTTCACATGCGGCCTTATATCCATCTTTTTTTGTGCCTTTAAAACCCTCGGAATTTACATGTATTGTTCTTAGCCCGGTCTCGGTTTCAATTTTTTTACAAATTGCATCGATATCATCACCAATAAGACCAGCTATACAAGTAGAATATACAAAGGTGGCTTTTGGTTTATATTTTTCAATGAGTTCGTTGAGAGCCGCATACAGCTTTTTTTCACCACCGTAGATAACATCCATCTCTCGTAAATCTGTGGAAAAGCTATATCTATTTAAATTGGATCCGCTTGAGAGGGAACCACGAATATCCCATGTATAGGCAGCACAACCTATCGGTCCATGTATTAGATGCAAGGCATCGGTAATAGGATAGAGAACTACTCGTGAGCCACAAAATACACAGGCCCGTTGACTTACCGATCCTGCGACACTTGCTTTGTCACATTCCAGAACATGGGTATCAACCCCATTTTTGAATATTTGTCCGGTCCTTTTGGAAAGAATGCCATCCATTTTAGATCCTGGTCTACAATTTTCACTTGATAATTCTGGAAGAAAGTTTCTTAAGAAGGGAAGGTTTTGGGGCTTTAACAGCCCCGCAACACTATTACATTACTAGTTCGAAGGATTCTTCCGCAGCAGTCTCATCTTGTTTGTCCATAAGGGCAGTCAAGATTTTTTCCATAACCCGCAGAGCACCTTTATATCCCACGATAGGAAAATACTGATGGCCAACCCGATCATAGATAGGAAATCCTATGCGAATCAAGGGCACGCCTTCATCACGGGCAATATATTTTGTATAGGTATTGCCAATGATCAAATCAGGTTTGTCCTGTTTAATCATTTGATGGAAGTAAAAGAGGTCACTACCTAATCCACTTTTTACCTTTACATCATCACCAGCCAGTGCCTTAATTTCCTTCTCCCATTTAGGACCTACAGGTGTACCTGTGACAACAATTGTTACCTTCATGTCCAGATCAGTTAAGAACTGAGTCAGAGAAAGTAGATGATCAGGGTCACCTGCAATCGCTACTTTTCGACCGTAAAAATACTGGTGCATATCGGTCATAACATCAACAGCTTGACCTCTTTCTACCTGTAAGCTTTCCGGTACAGTAACACCTGCAGCACGACGCATTGCGTCGATCCATGCATCGGTAGCTGCAACTCCAATAGGAAGATTCAATATATCATAAGGAACCTTACACTTAGTATCAAGCAATTTGGCTGCTGCACCTGAGGCAGTGTTACCCAAGGCAAAGGTATAGTAGCTATCACCGGTCTTAATCAAGTCCTCGGACTTTGTACCACCCTTTGGATACATATGAAACTTTCCATCCATGGGAGCATTTAGAACTTCGGATGTATCTGGGAAAAGTATAGACTTAATTCCCAGTTCACCGGTAATTCTTTTAATTTCTGACATGTCAGAAGGTTCTACAAATCCTGGTATGATATTGACTTGTTTTAGCTTGCTTCCTGAATTATGGGAAAAGTAAGATACCATACTGGCTGTCATGTTGGAGAAACCTGTTACATGAGAACCTTTAAAACTTGGTGTATTGGTATGGATAACTCTTTTTCCTTTAGGAATTTTACCATCATCTGAAGCCTTTTTGATAATCTGAACCAGATCATCTCCGATAACTTCTGATAGACAGGTAGTATGAACAGCTACTATTTCTGGATCATATATTGTGAATATATTATTGATACCTTCAATAAGGTTAGCTTGTCCTCCGAAAACTGATGAGCCTTCAGTAAAGGAACTCGTAGTTGCCATAGCTGGATCCTTGAAATGCCTTGTTAGAGCACTTCTGTGATAAGAACAGCAACCTTGCGAACCATGACTGTGAGGCATACATTTATGTATGCCCAATGCCGCATACATTGCCCCTACCGGTTGACAGGTCTTGGCTGAGTTAATGGTGAGCGCCTCGCGCTCAACTTGTTCGGCTGGTGTATGTCTGAGTAACATTTTGGTCTCCTTTATGATTTCCAGTTATAGGTTGCAGCCAGTTCTGGGCTTTCATTCCAGGGAGCTTTAACCAGTTTGAACATGCGAGAATTAACCAATCTGTCAATTTCTTTATAGAAATTTATGGCACCTTTGAATCCTGCATAAGGACCGCTGTAGTCATAGCTATGGAGTTGCTTCATAGGAATTCCACTCTTTTGTACTACATACTTTTCCTTTATACCCGCACAAAAAATATCGGGTTTATATTTTTCGATTAGAATTTCTGCTTCATGGTGGTTTAAATCATCTATGATTAGAGATTTATTCAACATGTCAGGCATCATTCCCTCATAATCTGCAAATTCAAAACCATCATTTTTCATAGCTTGGAGTTCAGCCTCGCTCTTACGGGGGTTGTAACGAGTTTCATCAGGAGTTACAGTTAATTCTTCAATATTGCGTGTATCTGCATCTATAACAATACTTGGTAAGACTTTTCGCCCTTCGTAGTCATCGCGGTGTGCAAACTCATATCCAGCTGATAGCGTTTCCATACCTATTTCACGGAAGAGTTCCTGATAATGGTGAGCTCTGGAACCACCTACAAAAAGCATAGCGAGTTTACCTTGGCAACGTTTACGAACATCATCCCTTACTTTAGCCACTTCTTCCATTTCTAGAGCAATGGTTTTTTCGGTTCTTTCGATGAGTTTTGCATCGCCAAAATACTGGGCTATTTTTCTGAAGGATTTTGCAGTTGCCTCAGCACCCACAAAATTCACTTTAAACCAGGGTATTCCATATTTTTGTTCCATCATTTCTGCAAGGTAATTGATGGATCTATGACACATCACTACATTGAGATCTGCTGTATGCGCGCTGGCAAATTCGTCATATTCAGAATTGCCACTAAAGGTGGAATGTAAATCCAAACCACACAATTCAACTATTCTCTCAATTTCAAATGCATCACCACCAATGTTGTACTCACCAAGGATGTTTAATCTGAAGTTTCCATCTTTTGGTTTGTCAAGTTGTCCAACTACATCAGTGAACACTTTGTTATTAGCGATGTGATGCCCAGCTGATTGACTGACACCTTTATAACCTTCGCAAGAAAAGCCAAATATGTTTACTCCAGGGAATTTTTCTTCCATTTCACGGGCTACTGCGTGTACATCGTCACCAATTAATCCGACAGGGCAGGTAGAAAAGATTCCTATTGCTTTGGGGTTGAAGATTTTTATAGCTTCTTCAATCGCTTTTTTCAGTTTTTTTTCACCACCGAAGATGATTTCATCTTCCTGCATATCGGTTGATAATGCATAAGGCATGTAATTGACTGATTCTAGATCCTTAGGCCGAGTCTGGTTTCTTCTCGTTAACCAAGCGTAAAATGAACAGCCAATGGGACCATGAACTATTTGTAAGATATCACGAGTAGGCCCAAGTACCACACCTTTACATCCGGCGTAGGCACATCCGCGCATCGTGAGGATTCCAGGTATTGTTCTTGAGTTGGCTAGAACCTCAGGAACATCCTGATTTTCCTGAACCTTATTCAGGATGATTTGTTTGCTCCGTTTACGAGCGACTTTGGGCGGGTATTTCTTGAGCATCTCTTCTTTTACAGATGCTGCATCAGGCAATCCCGGCCTCATTAATCCATCTTCATACATTCTAAACCTCCAGATTAAAGTTCATCCAAAACGCTATCACCACTCTCACCTGTGCGAATGCGAACGCTATCCATTACAGGTAATACAAAAATCTTCCCATCTCCCGCTTTACCAGTCTTGTTGACCTTTATTACAGTGTCAACTACCCTAGGTACCAGTTCATCAGGTACTACAACACTGATAATTCTTTTTGGTATCAGTCTTTGTGAACCGCCCAATTGTGCAATGGCTTCTTCGTAGCCTTGTTCAGCACCCCTCAGTACTGAAAAGTCTACCAAGCCCTTGCCTCTGCCAAGACACTCCCTAGCATGCAGGGAGCTAATTTTGGCTTCAGTAAGTGCTTTTTTAGTTTGGTTCATCTTATTCATACGAACCACGGCGATCACTTCTTTCATACTTTAACCTCTTCAAGGCCCATCACTGATTCCTTGACTCCAGAGCTTACTGTATAGACTTCTTCGACTGGGCTGACAAATATTTTTCCATCACCAAAGGCGCCTTTTTCACCTGTACGGGCAGTGCCGATAATGGTTTTGATAACGAGGTCCTTGTCAGAATCTTGGACAACTATCATAAGGAGTTCTTTGGGTATTTCGTCATAGGTGACATCACCTATTTTGATTCCACGTTGTTTACCACGTCCCGCTACACCCATGCGAGTTACTGCAGGAAAACCTGCTTCCATGAGGGCTTCCATGACTGCATCTACTTTTGTAGGCCGGATAATTGCTCTTATCATTATCATGTTTTGCTCCTTAGGCTTCTAAGCCGTGTTCAATGAGAAGTGCTTCGAGTTCTTCTGTACTCAAAGGTTTGGGTATGACAAACATGTCATTTTGGTCAATAGCTCGAGCCAGCATTCTGTACTCATCAGCTTGGTTAACCGTTGCATCATAGTCAATCACAGTTTTTCTGTTGATTTCTGCTTTTTGTACCATGTTATCACGGGGTACAAAATGGATCATTTGGGTACCAAGACGGTCTGCCAAGGCTTGGATCAATTCTTTTTCATTTTCTGTCTTACGGCTATTGCAAATAAGACCTCCCAAGCGCACACCACCTGCTTCAGCAAATTTCACAATACCTTTACAGATATTATTTGCTGCATACATGGCCATCATTTCGCCTGAAACAACTATATATATTTCTTCTGCTTTTCCATCGCGTATGGGCATGGCAAAACCTCCGCATACAACGTCACCCAAAACATCATAGAAAACATAATCCAGCTTATGATCTTGAGAATAACCACCTAGCTGTTCAAGCAAATTAATTGATGTAATAATACCACGACCTGCACAACCTACACCGGGTTCTGGACCGCCTGATTCTACACATCGGGTTCCTTTAAAACCCATTTTAACGACATCATCAAGATCAAGATCTTCACCTTCTGACCTTAATGTATCAAGCACAGTTTTCTGAACAAGTCCACCTAGCAGCAATCGTGTTGAATCTGCCTTTGGATCACAGCCAACCACCATGACCTTTTTGTCCATTTCTGCCAGAGCTGCTACCGTATTTTGTGTGGTAGTGGATTTTCCAATCCCGCCCTTTCCATATATGGCTACCTTTCTCATTTTACCTCCAGTTACCGGTCTAAATTGACCTTGTAACTAAGCTAAAGCAAGGGATGTGCCATAATAAAAAGTTTCTGTTTTAATCAAAAAACAACCAGTTTTACAACTAAAAATCGGTTAATTTGGTTTTTTTCTTACATTTAGGTATGATTTTTTAGGAATAATTACATTTTGGAGTGTTTTCTCTCGTTTTAGTCTTTAAGCGACCTTCATTTTCGGATTTTTCCTAAGGGATTGGTACATTTATGTTGCCCTTAACATTTATATCCCCTGAAGACAACTCACCCCCCCCCTAGCCTTACTCAACTCCCTACTTTGCTTGATGCATTAAAGCATTTTCTTTTCCATCAAGGATTCATGGGGGATTTTTTTACTGATCCCGGTGAACTCATATCATCCTCTACTGATAATAGTCTGTACCAAAAGTTCCCTGCCGCAGTTGTTTACCCTCGGTATACCTCCGATGTACAACTTCTCTTAAAAGTTTTATCCCAAGAAAATTATCCTGATATATCAGTAACGGCTCGCGGGGGACTTACCGGGACTAACGGTCAAAGCTTACAGAGTGGGGGAATAATTATTGATTTCTCCAGACATATGCATAGTGTTCGTGATATTCAACGAGAAGAACAATGGGTATGGGTGGAACCCGGAGTCATTCTGAATGAATTAAATTCCGTGCTCAATCCATTAGGTTTGTTTTTTCCCATTGATATATCGTCTGGTTCACGAGCTACTCTTGGTGGCATGATTGCGACAGACGCAAGTGGTAAGTGCAGTACCTGTTACGGCAAAACTTTATCTTACCTTCTTGAATTGGAATGGGTTGATACAGAAGGTCGCCTCCACCGATCCCACCCCCAACCAGAGTTATGTAGTGCTGAAGACCATGCTCTTATTGATTCCCTACAATCTCTCGCACCACAATTTGAGGAATTCATCACTCAATTATGGCCTAAAAGTGAACGCTATTTAACTGGATATAATTTACGAGATGCATTTAGACAATCACAAATCAACTTGCTCGCCTTGCTTTGCGGTTCTGAAGGGACCCTGGGGATCATCACTGGGGCAAAATTAAAATTACTGCATAAAAAACCATATAGAGGCTTAGCTCTTGTTGCCTATTCTACTTTTTCACATGCCCTTAACCATGCTGTAGAAATCAGATCTACACATCCCGATGCCATAGAAACCTTGGATGCCCATTTGGTAAAAAAGGTATTAGAAACCCCAGCGGGTGACTTACTAAAAAAATATCTAGATCAACCTTATTCCCTAAACTTAATTGAATGGAATGCACAACAAAATTCTGATATACATAGAAATTTAGAACAAGCCTATACCCTTTATCGTTCGAATGCCCCGCAGAAAGGTATAGTTAACATTACATGTTTTGATCAAGAAACTGTTATCCAGACTTTTTGGGATATGCGTAAGAAAGCCGTCAATATCGCTGCCAGCCTTTCCAAAAATTATAGAGCAGCAGCTTTTATTGAAGACACAGTTGTCCCTGTTGATCGCTTAGAACCCTACTACCAAGACCTCAAATCTCTTCTTGAAAGTGCGGGTCTTTCTTTTGTTGTTTTTGGACATCTCGATGCAGGTTGCCTTCATGTACGCCCCATGCTTGATTTAGGAGACGCACAAACACCTCAAATCGTATCTGAACTTACCGAACAAGTTGCTCAACTCACTAAAAGTTATGGCGGTTTACTTTGGGGGGAACATGGCAAGGGATTCCGAAGTTCATACAACCCCCTTTTCTTTGGCTCTCTGTATACATGCCTTAGACAGATTAAAACTCTATTCGATCCTTTTAACAAACTGAATCCTGGAAAAATCGCCTTGCCTTTAGCTGCGCAAGAAGACCTGGCTTCAGTTTTACCTCTGGAACGCTGTGATGAAGCACGCCAAATAGATCCATCTTGGAAAGAAATTATTGATCCCATCATCCAGTGTGATGGAAACGGATTTTGCCATCAGACTGACACTGCACAAACTTTATGCCCCAGTTATCAGGCAACCTTGAATCGCTCACTCTCTCCCAAAGGACGAAGTGATCTTGCACGCAGTTGGGCCCTCTGGCAAAGCCATCATAGTAAAACTGTTAAAACTTTGCGTCTTTTTGAACCAACCAGGTTTAACCACTTTAAACACATATTTTCCAGTATATCACATAAATTGGTGATTAAATTTAGGTCTACAAAAAACCACGGACCTAACTTATCCACATATAACACTCCAGCCTTTCCCTATCCTACTGAAGCCCTGCGCAATAGTCTTAATGCGTGCTTGGGCTGTCAAGCTTGCAGTTTTCACTGCCCTGTAAAAACAAATATATCAGAATTTAAAAGCAGATTTTTATTCCAATATTATCAGGATTATTTTCGCCCCTTGCGTGATTATCTGCTTGTATATATGGAAGGCATGCTGTTACATTCTTTGCGACTCTACCGCATATTATATAAGTTGGCACAAATTCCAGCCTTAGAACATTTTTGCTTTCGTACTTTACAAATATCTCATTTACCCGAACCCGCTCCCTCTGATTCAGCATATTTATGGAAAAAAATGGCTTTGCCCAATGCGCCTTCCCTTTCCCAATTAACCCCTAAGCATGTAGGTATATATATTGACGCCTTTCATTTTGCTTTTGAACCACAAATAATCTTGTCTTGGGTACAACTTTTACGCAAGCAGGGTTATATACCCTTTAAATTACCCTACTTTACCAGTGGGAAGATGCTCTATACATTAGGTATGCTTGAATCTGCCCGCTGGCTCTCACAAAATATCACAATTCAAATTCTCCCTTACCTAGAAGCAGGTATACCCCTAGTATGTCTTGAGCCTAGTCTTGCATTGTATTTCAGGGAAGAAGTTGTCAAAATGAATCCCGAACTGACCTCCTTTACACGCCCCTTCCTTTTGCCCTGGGAATTTATGAATGAATATCCCTGGAGTTCAAACTCTGCCATGCCGTCTCAGGGTACCAAAGGCCCATCAACGCGAGCGAACAATTCTGCTCTACAAAATAACTCCTCTTTACAAAAGTCTTTAGAAGCAACTGAGAATCTGGATTCTACCCCTAACTATCAATTGTTTCTGCACTGTGCTGAAAGCACTGCGATGGCTGAGGCAAAGGAAATCTGGCCGGCAATATTTCGTAAACAGGGTCTTAATTTAAAAATCGCACAAGTAGGTTGCTGTGGTATGGCCGGAGCCTTTGGCCATTTATCCGAAAACCAAGAGTTATCACATAAGGTTTTTGAATTGAGTTGGCAGAAGGCCTTGCTCCAGCAGCCCATTCACAATCTGGCTACAGGTTATTCCTGTCGTACGCAAGCAGAACGCTTTGCTCACAAGCGATTACCCCATCCATTAGAAATTTTAGCGCAAAGTTGTTAAGGATTGCCTGCTCTATACCTGCTCTTTTATAGGAGGCACATTTCGTTTCACGGTCGGCGGCTATGTACCGTCGCGACACATGCGAAGCATGTCTAGCGATGGGATATAACCGCTGATGTACGAAGTCGCGAAGCGACAAGTGTATCAGCAGACCCTAAATCTTTATAAGATATAGGAGGGGTGCTACTGCATCCCCCCTCCTATTGGCTTAATTTTTGTTTAGCTGACCCCAAGTCCAAAGTTTTTTAATCATCCTATTGTTTGGAAGAAAAAAACCCTGGACTTTTTACAAGGGAAAACCCAATCTTACCCCTATGAATATTGGGGATTTCCCTTGTTCAGCAAGCCTTAAATAAAAGATTTTATTTTTCAATAATTGAAATGCAAAGCCCAGATGTATTTAACTGATAGGGATAAATTTTACCTCCTCTTTTATTTAACCAAGGAAGGAGTTTTGTTTTAGCAATCTGCGCATCTTTTTTGTTGGGGCAGGCCAGTAAAACAAAACCACCGCCTCCAGCCCCGAGTGGCTTAACTATACAGTTATATTTACTAGCCAAAGCTTTTAATTCTTGAAGTTCTGCGGAAACTGTTTCAGGTAAAAAACATTGCATTGCTTCAGCTGATTCCCTGAGTCTATATAAAAACTCTTCCCAATTCCGGCAGGACAGAGAAAGACTCATTTTTTGAGCAATAGAGTGCATGGCGTGTAGTTGGAGAATTATAGAGGGCGATTTTTCAAGAACCCGAGCAGCTGCAATTTGAGCTAAACGCGGTATATTTCTGCGCAAACCTGTATCACAGATTAACAGGCATTCACTGTAATCTGGATGTGTAAAAAAATGATCATCGAGGTAGTGTACTGTGGGCTTAGGTTGAGAACCCGGTTCCGTATAAATCCATTTAACTCCGGGATTGAGCCCTCCCACGACATCTTGCCACCCGGCACCAATACCTTTTTTCTGCTCTTGCTCTAGGACTAAATTTAACAGCTCATCTTTATCTAAGGATGATGCTTGCAATTGATAAAATGATGCCGTACATAGGGATAAAAAGAGGGTATATGCACCAAGTCCAGTTGCCAAAGGTATACTACAAGAAAAATTGATATTGAGGCCACCCTGACAAAGAGTCAGTTGTTGGGCTAAGTTTTGTTGTGATTGGCCAAAGCCCAATGATTGCAGAGCCTTTGCAATAATCCCCTCGTAACTGCCATTTTGGGCCATTTGGTTTAGAGCCCTAGAGGTTTTCAAAACCCAAACTTCCTGTGTCAATAGATTTGTAATTTGTATGTGGAAAGAATGAGAAGGGGTAATCTGAATTTCTAGCGGTGCCCTTTTATCAAGGTCAAAGGCCAGATTGATTATACTCCCACCATACTCTAATGTATAGGGAGGAGTATCTGTCCACCCACCTGCCAGATCAGCCCTGATGGGTATTGTACCTTTTAAAATCTCGTTGAATTTTAATTTCCAGGGTTGCAATTTTCTGGCTGGAATATTCTGTACTGGAAACCCGAACTCTTCAACCTGATCTTTATTTTCAAGAGTGGTAAGCAATCTATCTCTATATGCATGTAAATAGGGATCTTGGGTTTCTTTGAGACGCTTATGAAATATTTCTTTTACATTACCTTTAATAAACTTCTGGTAATAAGAATAAACCTGAGAAAAATCGGTTTGTGAAAGCTGATACCATCCTTTTCCACCCGCTAATTGGTTTTGTAATATCATTAAACGATAATTAAAACGACTTTCGTTCAAATTTTGTGGATTCGCATTTGAAAGCTCTTGCATACTATATCTTGGAAGCTTGCAAAAATTTTCTCCCCATGTATTATCCGCTGGAACCAGATAATAACCTGCCAAGAATGTATCATTTTCCCACAGAGTAAAAATCTTTGCTTCTTCTAATTTTCTTTTGCTGCCTGCTTGGAAAAGAGAATCGGGTTTAATTTTTCTTTGCGCTAACCACTGGGAGAGTTTCACACCACAAAAAACAGGATCGGATGAATTTTCTTCATAAAAACTGTCATTATAATGGTAAGTAATGATGACTTTTTGGTTTTTATAAATTTTTTCTTCAATACATATCCCATCTGGAATTTCGAATTGCAAATGGTGCTGCTGGAGTCCAATAAAAAGGTTATTCCCTCGCGGGTAATCAATTCTGGTTGCATAGCAATTTTCTAAAAAGACCTTTTTATCTTGAGGTTGATAGGCGGTAGTTGAAAAGCTATTGAACGCTGTTACCCCGCCAGATTTATCGAAAGGAATCTCCGGGGATCCGGCAGTATAAAAGAGAGCAGGAGGTACTTGTATTAATTTATCAAAGCTCTTCAAGAGTTCGCTAACTTGACCAACCTGATAAAAATTTAACTGGGGACAGAGCAAGGCTGAAAAACCAACCCCTTCTAGCGCCTTTTGGTAGTCTTGCGTTATCGCATTTTGTGATAAAACCCTTAAACTTTTAAGGACTGGTTTATTCTTTTTTTGTGAGTAAGTGGCGGTTTTGGGTTGCTTTGTAAATTCAGTATTTTTATTAACGGCAGATAACAAAATATCTTTGTATAGATTGAGTTTTAACTTTCCTGTATTAATTTTTTTCGCGAGAGGGGTTAAGCGTCCCTGATCAAAATAGAGGCTATAAAATGCTTCTACTGCTTCTTCGGCAAAGGATAAAAAACCAAGATCAAGGGCTAAATCTCCACTCCCTTCCAGGGAGGAGGTACGCTCGCCATCAAATTTTGGAAAATAATTGATTACTTGATTGTGACCAGGTTTGAATGCATATATACCAAAGGGTTGAAGATCCTTGACTGGGACAGGCTTGGCAAAACCCCAAATACCCTTTCTTTGTGTAGATAACCCCTGTAGGGTTCCCGCAAGCAGTACTTCTGCACTACTGATAACTAATTCACCCAGATTCCAGGGATACTTCAAAAAAAAGCTTAAAATACCATCCAATACTACGGGGTGATGTAAAGAACTTGTTTGTAAAGGCAGAGGAATAAAAAGTGGGCCTAGACAACTATAAGAATGAAATTGAGCTTTAGGCCCCCCCGCATTAATAAGTAATATTCGCTTTTTACGATGATCACCCTTGAGTTTGTTTTTTGATTTCTCGAAAATTTGATAGAGGGCACTTAGGGCCGCCCCCCCACTTCCTAATCCTGGGTGAATGTCAGAAACTACCTTGAATTCAATAAATTTTGGATAAAGCCCTGAATCGACTCGGGATTGAATGAGTTGACGGTATATATGCGCCTGCTGAACAGAAGAGGATGTAATGAGGCATAAATCAAAGGGATGAATTAGACTCAATATATCCTACCTTAGGCTAATTAAAACATACCTATCAATACTTAAAGACCTATACTTTGGCAGTAAGTTCTAAATCTGCTTTTATCATGATTTCTACTAATTCCGCAAAAGTAACTTTTGGTACCCAACCCAATTTTTCTTTGGCTTTGGCGGGATTTCCCAGGAGTTGTTCTACTTCTGCGGGCCTGTAAAATTTTGGATCTACTTCTACAATAATTTTACCCGTTTTTTTATCACGGCCCTTTTCAGAATCTGCTGAGCCTTCCCATTCAAGTTCCCACCCACAGTACTTTGCCGCTTTTTCTGTAAATTCCCTGACTGTATGCATTTGGCCGGTTGCTACAACATAGTCGTCGGGTTGTGCTTGTTGGAGCATCATCCACATCATTTCGACATAATCGGGTGCATAGCCCCAGTCTCTTAAGGAATCTAGATTTCCCAGACGCAAAGTCCCTGTTCCACCATTTTTAATTTTTGCTAGGGTTAGGGTAATTTTTCGAGTGACGAAATTTTCACCTCTACGGGGTGATTCATGATTAAACAGAATTCCATTACTTGCATGCATACCGTAAGCTTCACGGTAATTTTTCACAATCCAAAATCCATACAACTTAGCCACACCGTAGGGTGAACGCGGATAAAATGGTGTAGTTTCGGTTTGCGGGACTTCCATAACTTTTCCATAGAGTTCAGATGTAGAAGCTTGGTAAAAACGGCTTTGCTGTAAACCGGCTATACGCATACCTTCTAGCAGTCGTAAGACACCAGGACCATCCACATCAGCAGTATACTCGGGAGTTTCAAAAGATACCTGCACATGGCTTTGCGCTGCCAGATTATAAATTTCCGTGGGGCGTACCTTTGTCAGTATGCTGTTAATTGAACTTGTATCGGCAAGATCGCCATAATGCAATACAAAGGTTTGCCCCTGAGCACGCGCCGCATCTTGAATTGCATCGATGCGGCCACGGTTAAAAAGGGAGGTGCGGCGGATTATTCCATGAACCTCATAGCCCTTAGAGAGTAAAAATTCCGTAAGGTACGAACCATCTTGACCGGTGACACCTGTAATGAGCGCAACATTTTTATTCATTTATAACCTATTTAACTTGTTGTAAGATAGAATTGATAAAATATCAAATTCATGTTCTTTTCCAAAGGATACTTGTGTTCTTTTCCAGCCGAGTTTTTTTATCCAGCCTAACTCTTTTTCTCCTATTTTTGTCCCATTTTACTTATTCTAAACCTCAATCGGATGCTCTTAACAAGGCCCCTGCTCCTGGTTTCCTCTATGGACTCCCCCTAGACCGTCCGCTTACTCTCAGACAAGCCTTTCCAGCTGCGCTTGAAAACGAATACCATTTTTTAACCCATAGCCCGAAGGCCTCTTCTTTTATTTACCCCAGGTTATCAATTTACCCCTTTTTGGACTCTAATCACGGTATTGGGCACCCCTCTTCTGATAGTATTTTGCCGCACCCTAACAATAAACTGACTTTAAAGGGTGTTAAATTTTCTGACCAACTTTATTTACCTACTGGTATTTTCGGTTACCACAAGATCCTCTCCCAGGATAATGGTTTTTTAGCCCTATACCCCGTTCTGGGAATTGAATCCCGGGGAGAAGCCCTTGAAGGAGTATTTGCTGAAAAAACCAATAGAGTTCCCACCCAAGCCTTCGATATTGGCTTGCAAACTTATGGTTCTAGGGGGCCCTTTGGTTTTTTCTTAGATGGTCGCATTTTTACCGAAATCAGGGATACTCTATTACCCGACAGACGAGCCTTTGACCGGGAATTTTTAGAAACACAAAACAAAGATAATAGTGGAAGTTTGGATTATACCTCCTACGCTCGCTATCGCAGCATATTCTCACTTAGAACCAGTATAGGTGATTTTTTACTTGGGCATGATAGTCCACATTGGGGCCCTGGACTATTCACAAACCTGAGCTTTCATCAAGGATCTATTCCCTTTGATTATGTGCAGTACAGTACTCGTTTAGGTCCTTTTAGAGTGGCAAGTCTTTATGGTCGCTTACAACTTGACCACAGTGCACGCTTTCAAAAGAGTTCTGATTTTCGATCCCTCTATGCACATCGTTATGAATGGATGCCTTTTGACAAGCTCACCATTGGAATCAGTGAACAGTTAGTCTTTTTTAATCACGAAGAACCATGGGCTTTCGCTCCCCTTGTCCCCTTATTTATGCATAAAGGTCTAAACAAGGAATCCTTCAATAACGGTAATATAGCTTTTGATTTTTCTTATAAGATTATTGAATTTATTAGGGTTTATTCTGAATTTTTAATAGATGATCTGCAAGCACCTAGTTCCCTATTTAATGATTACTGGGGAAACCGTTGGGCCTGGATGTGTGGGGCGCATATAGCCTGGCTACATCAACCACAAATGTGGGGCGGGTCAATAGTTGAATACAGTCGTATTGAACCTTATGTATATATGCATTATGATAGTCTTACAGCGCAGAGCGCGAATGCTGGTTATCCTTTAGGAAATCAATTTGGACCTAATTCACAGGCTATAATTCTTAAACATTATCTCCGACTGTACGAGAAGTTTTATTTTTCCCTAAAAACAGATTTTATTTGGAAGGGGAAGGGGTATGGCTCAAATCTTGTTGAATCTATATATGCAACACCCGAACTTGAATCAAGTCCTAAAAAATTTATTGATGGAATAAACCGTCCCAATATAGAACAAACAGTGGGCTTGGCCTGGAAAAATAATTTTTTGAGTATTCAAGGAAGCCTTATTTTTGGGGATTTTTTAACATGGAATTTACGCTTCCAGTTCAATTGAAAATTAAAAAGAACTTTTGGGCACCTCTAAAAATTGATGATCGTGGATCTAGACAAGGCGCACGAGTTCGAAAAACCGCTGTTTATTGGGTATAAATGAGGACTTTGAGAAGGAGTGTAACGCAGTATCGGGTCGCGTGGGCAATTTTTAGAGGTGCCCTTTTATTTGATTCTAACTGGATGGACATTTCCCTTCCTTTGTATTTTCTCTTCCGCTCCCCTATTCCTATAAAGACTAATTAGGGATTGCTGAACAAGGGAAATTCCCAATATTCATAAGGGTAAGATTGGATTTTCGCTTGTAAAAAGTCCAAGGTTTTTTCTTCAAAACAACAGGATGATTAAAAAAACACATTACCTTTGTATTTATCACAAGGGCTTTAATTGTATACACCTAATTTAGTAATAAAGTATTTGCCTTTTGTTGTTCCCAGTGAGTCTACCTGCATGTATCCTGCGTTAGGAATTGGATGGCAATTTACTTTTGCAGCTAAACTTAATTCTTCCAAAAAAAGGGAAATACTGCAAGTACGGTTGCTATTCTGATAATCCACTCAAAAATTTCAGGATTTAAGTTTTTTATAAATCTACGCCCTAGATAGGCTCCCAATAAAACAAAGGGAATACAGGCAGAATTTAGAATTAAACTGGGGCCACTAATTAGACCTAACTGCGCGCTAAAGGGTAATTTAAAAAGGTTAATGAGTAAGAAAAAGGTAGCCCGAGTCCCTACAAAATCCTCTTTTTTAAGGCCAAGGGTTAAAAGGTAGACTGCAAAAAGCGGCCCAGCAGCATTTGCAATCATGGTAGCTATACCAGCGAGCACCCCGAAGGCCATACTGTATAAAATATTTTCCTGAGGCACTAGGCCCCATTTCTTTTGGGCCCATTCAAAGCCTAACAAACTGATTAATAAATAACCCATGAGATACGAAAAATTTTGAGCTGGTGTATAACGCATAACTATCCAGCCCAAAACTACTCCGCATGCTGCCATGGGGAAAATTTTTTTAAGTATAGGTAATTGAGCAGATTGCTTGTGATAGTATACAGCGCATAAGTCTGCCACAATCAACATGGGTAATAAAATTCCAGTAGATTCCTTCGCAGGGAAAACAGAGGCCATTAAGGGAACCAATAAAATCCCCAAGCCACCTATGGAAGATTTTGAAAATCCCGCCAATAGCGCACTAAAAAAAACCAGGACCAATTGGGTTAACGACAAATTGCTAAGAAATACATTCATGAGTTTGATACTCTACACTTTTTAATATGTAAATAATACCCCTAAAGGTACCACAAAATTTTATTGACTCTTAAGAATTGAACTTGAAGTGCTTCACAGCGCTTGAATTTTTGATTTAATCATTTTTAAGATCTTAAATTGTGAGCCTTAAATCACTGGCCAATCTTTTTGCCAATCACGGATTTCTTTTTCAAATAAGGGATACTTTGCGAATAAAACAGAGATCCTTACTGCGAATTCATTTGCACCTTTAAAATTCTTTTTGTCCACCAAGTCGTAAATTAGATTGCGTAAGCCTTCTAAGCCTTCGCGGTTTCCCTTTTTTGCAGCATGGAGGTAAGCTTTTTCTGCACGATCCCACCATTTTTGCTCATAAGCCAGGTTTCCCAAAAAAACTTCAGCATCTGTATAATTGGAGTCTAGAGCCAAAGCTTTTTGTAAGGTTTCCATTGCTAAAAATGGCTTTTTATCACGCTCAAGTACATCAGCTAATTTATAATAGACCTCAACGTCCCGAGGCTTTGCCTT